>Ga0209048_10001336_pt1 | contig 25483 bp, 15 predicted proteins | sample FrelakmetCRP12CR_FD_187146 | JGI IMG/M metagenome (GOLD analysis project Ga0209048, IMG submission 187146) | Freshwater lake sediment microbial communities from the University of Notre Dame, USA, for methane emissions studies - CRP12 CR (SPAdes)... | ecosystem: Environmental > Aquatic >... | reverse complement strand
GGCCTTGTGATCGTGCTGGCGGTGGTTCTGGACAGAAAAACAAAAAGGTGAGAGCGCTATACGGAAACAGCTGGCCGTATTGCATCTCGTAAAGACTCATACGGTAATTTTAAAGGAGAATTCTAGATGAAAAAACTTGTTGTACTGTTAATTGCGTCGATTTTCATGATGGCGGGTTGCACCAAAAAGCCGGAGGAAAAGAAGCTCATATTCGCGTTTGTGCCCAAGCTGCTCGACAACCCGGTGTTCCAGGTGGCCTGGGAGGGAGCCCAGGCTGCCGCGAAGGATTTCGGTAAAATCACGGCCTCTGACGGGAATACCTTCACGATCGAGGTTCAGAGGTACGCGCCGGTCAAATCAGATGCAGTTGAACAATCGCAGATTATAGAGAGCCTTATCGAGCGGAAAGTGGACGGAATTGCGGTTTCCGTCAACGATGCAGATGTGCTCAAACAGACCATAGACAAGGCGGTGGACGCCGGAATTCCCGTGGTGACATTCGATTCTGACGCGCCGAAAAGCAAAAGGTTTGCCTTTTACGGCACTAACAACCCCGGGAGCGGAAAAACAATGGGTGAGTATCTGGTAAAGTACATGGGGAAAAAGGGAAACATTGCCCTCCTGATGGGTACTCCTGGGGCTCCTAACCTTGAAGAAAGGAAAAACGGTCTGCTTGAATATTTAAAGGATTACCCCGATGTGAAGGTGGTGGCGACCGAATACTGCTACGATGACGTGAATAAAGGGGTGAGCGGAATGGAAGCGGTGATGCAGGCGCACGGAGACCTCAACGGCTGGATCCTGATAGGCGCCTGGGCAATCTTTACGCCCGCACCCGGCCCATTCGCCTCAAAAAAGCCGGGAAATCTGACGGTTATCGCATTCGATGCCCTTCCGGAAGAGCATGATTATCTCCGCCAGGGATATGTCCAGGTTTTAATCGGACAGAAACTCTGGGGATGGGGGTACGAGAGCATCAGGTTATTGAGAGAGCTGAAAGCAGGGAAACAGCCCCAGGGAGTCATTGATTCTGGTGTTGATATCGTCACGAAGGATAACGTCGAGGAGTACGCACAGAAATTCAAGACCCGTAAGTTCTGAAGCAATTTCAGCAGGTGAAGCGAATGAAAAGGCAGTTTATATTGGGGTTAATCATAGCAGCGATTTCGTTCTCATGCGGAAAAAAGGAAGATGTAAAGTCCTCAAAAATCATCGGGGTAACGCTGCTCACGCGCGCACATGTATTCTACAAGGACCTTGAAGAGGGGCTGAGCAGCGAAGCCGCAAAAAACGGTTACGAGCTGATACTCACAGCCGGAGACTTTGATCTGGGAAAGCAGAGCGCGCAGGTTGAGGATTTTATTACCAGAAAAGTCGACGCAATAATTATCTGCCCGGTGGATTCGCGGGGAGTCGGGCCCGCCATCCGGAAGGCAAACGAGGCAAAGATTCCGGTGTTTACCGCCGATATAGCCTCACAGGAGGGGGAGGTCGTCTGCCACATCGCCTCAGATAACGTTGCAGGCGGCAGGCTGGCAGGTGAATATCTGGGGAAGATATTGAAGGGAGTTGGGGAAGTTGCCATAATCGGCCAGCCGACAGTGACCTCTGTTCTCGACAGGGTGCAGGGATTCAAGGAGGCGATTTCGAAATATCCCGGCATTAAGATAGTGGCGGACGTGAACGGCGAGGGGGTGAGAGACAGGGCTATGCAGGCTGCCTCCGATATTCTCCAGGCGCATCCGGGTTTGAACGGCATATTCGGAATCAACGACGATTCAGCCCTGGGGGCTCTCGATGCCGTAGTGCAGTTTAAGCGTACGGATATAAAAATCATAGGATACGACGCGACGCCTCCTGCCCTTGCCGCAATAAGCGGAGACACCCCCTTAAAGGCGGATGTTGCTCAGTCTCCGAAAAAGATCGGGGAGACGACAATCGATATGATAAAGAAATATTTTGCCCAGGCGGCTGTCCCGAAAGTTGTTCCGGTGGACGTAGGCATTGTCGACAAAGAATCTCTTCAGAAAGGCGCCGCTCGCTAAAGATGCCCCTGCTTTTACAGATGCAGAACATCCGTAAGCAGTACCCCGGGGTGCTTGCCCTGGCGGATGTTAACTTCGATCTTATGCCCGGCGAAGTCCACTGCCTGCTGGGCGAGAACGGAGCGGGGAAATCCACGCTCATGAAGGTGCTTTCGGGTGCCCTGAGGAAAGATGCCGGAACCATCCTGATCGACGGAGAGCCCGTAGTCATCGAATCCCCCGCTGATTCTCAAAAGTACGGCATAGGCATGATTTATCAGGATTTCAAGCTTGTTCCCGAGCTATCTGTAGCCGAAAACATAATGCTCGGCAGCGAACCTACAAAAGGGTGGCTGCCTTTCATAGATTACAAAAAGATGCACAGGGACGCGATCACAGCACTTGCTCAGCTCGGAGAGGAAATTCCCCCCACATCGCTGATCAGCTCGCTGAGCGTTGCGCAGCGGCAGATTGTCGAGATTGCCAAGGCAATTTCTAAGAAAGTCCGGATCCTTGCCATGGATGAACCTTCCGCGGCACTTACGGAAAAAGAATTGAAAAATCTCTTCGCTGTCATCAAGAGGCTGAAGGCGGAGGGGGTGGGCATCATTTACATTTCACACAGACTGGAGGAAATATTTGAAATCGGTGACCGCCTGACTGTTCTGCGCGACGGCAAATTCATTCACAGCTCCAAGGTTGCTGAAGCGGACAGGGCCGGCCTGGTCAGGTGGATGGTAGGGCGGGACATCGACAAGGAGTATCCGAAGATCGATCTTGAGCGGGGCGGGGAGATACTGAGGGTGAAAAATTTAAACGCCGGCATGCTGAAAGATATAAACCTGACAGCATACAAGGGCGAAATACTGGGGTTGGCAGGGCTTGTGGGCGCGGGAAGAAGCGAGCTTGCCCGCGTAATTTTCGGCGCCGATCCGAAAGAATCCGGCCAACTGCTCCTGGAAGAAAAAGAGATAAGACCCCGCTCTCCGCGCCAAGCAATCGACATGGGAATAGGGCTGCTTACGGAGGACCGGAACAAGTACGGGCTTATCATGCAGATGAGCGTAAGGGAGAACGTGTCCCTTTCCAATTTGCGCGAAGTAATGAAGGGATTTTTCATAAACCGCCCGCGGGAAAACGAAGTCGCCCAAAAATTCACCAGAGATCTGAGGATCAAGACCCCCACGATTGAGCAGGAAGTTGAAAATCTGAGCGGGGGAAACAGGCAGAAAGTCGTTCTGGCGCGCTGGCTGTTCACAAAATCCAAGCTTCTTATCTTTGACGAACCCACCGCCGGAATCGATGTCGGGGTGAAATACGAGATTTACAATCTTATCAACCAGCTGGCAAAGGAGGGCATCGGCGTAATCGTAATTTCATCGGACCTGCCGGAACTGCTGGGAATAAGCGATCGCATTGCGGTCATGTGGGAGGGGCGCCTCACCGGTATTTTACCGCGCCGGGAGGCCACCCAGGAGAAAGTTATGATGCTCGCGACCGGAGGCGCTTTAGAGGTCAGCGATGCAGGGTGAAGTCCAAAACCTCGTCACGAAAAAGTTCAAAAATATTATTGGTGAATTCGGCATAGCAATCGCGCTGTTTCTTGAAATTTTGCTCTTCTCATCGCTCTCCCCTTATTTTTTTACCGCGGATAACATCCTCAACGTAACGCTGCAGACATCCATTACCGCGATTATCGCGGCCGGCATGACTTTTGTCATCCTTACCGCCGGGATAGATCTTTCGATCGGGGCAATGGTTGCGTTCAGCGGAGTAATCACAACCAGCATCCTGAGGCTGAACCTGCCGTTCATCTATTCTTTTCCGCTGGCCATAATGGCAGGGATTGCAGTCGGCGTGCTCTCCGGTGCGATCGCCGGGACATTCATCACCAGATTCGGTATTACACCTTTTATAGTGACGCTGGCCCTGATGACGATCTGGCGAGGTTCGTCATACATTTATACGGACGGAAGGCCTATCTGGGGTCTTCCGGAGCAGTTCGGCACCCTCGGAAGCGGCAGGCTTTTCGGCGTCCCGGTTCCTACTATCGTGATGGTCCTGATTTATATCATCACTTATGTCGTTTTAAAGCATACGAAATTCGGCCGCTATGTGTATGCCGTGGGGGGGAACAGGGAAGCGGCCCGGCTTGCCGGCATAGATACCAGGCGTGTTCTCCTCAGGGTGTACATTATAAGCGGCGTGCTGGCGTCCGTCAGCGGCATACTGCTGGCTTCAAGGATGAACTCCGGACAGCCCAACGCCGGTCTCATGTATGAAATGGATGTGATTGCAGCTGTGGTGGTGGGGGGTACCAGCCTTTTTGGAGGACGCGGTTCGATTGTTGGCACGTTCGTCGGGGCGATGCTTATCGGCGTGCTCAGGAACGGATTGAATCTCTTAAACGTGGGATCATACGTACAAATGGTTGTTCTCGGCATTGTCATATTGCTTGCCGTGATGCTCGACCAGATGAGAACAAAGTAAATATTTGAGGAGAACGGGTATGATATCAAGCCGTACGGTTCTGACCGTACTTTTTCTATTAAGCTTCTCGGTTTCCAGGGCACAGGATCAGCATCCCTTCATCTTCTCGCTCACAGGCGGCCTGTTCTTTCCATCCAACGTTCAATTCAAGGAAATATACCAGTCCAGCTCGGATCTTATCTGGGGTGTGGGTATTTGCCTTCCTGTTCAGGGCCCGCTCGGTGTCGCTGGTGACATGTCATTTTTTCGTTCCGAAGGGCATTTCCCTTCATTCTACGACAGCAGTGCGGAGATTCAACAGAAATTTATACACTTAGGGGTTATTAACAAACAGCCGGTCAGCAGGAATCTTTTTCTGCGCATGTCTGGAGGCATAAATTTCGTCACGGTCAGGCAATCGGCCTTCAGTTCCCGTCTGCCGACCCAGACGGCCGAGTCCGGCAGGAAATTTGGCTACTTTGCCGGGCTGGGCGCCGAGCAATTCTTGGATGAATCGGGCCATCTGGCAATGTTTTTTGATGTGCTTTACGATTACTGCCGCCTCCACGATGCGGAATTTTCAGGCGATTTCGGAGGCTTGCGGGTAGTCCTTGGGATAAACCTTATCATGTTTTAACGGAAGGGCCACAGCGATTTTCATGTATGAGAAGGGTAATTTCCGCTTGGAAGCAGTTTGTCATAACCGGAAAAATATATACCGCGGTGATTATTGAATGTGAACCGGCTCACGGATAAAATTGAACCGCCAACTTCATTTAAGCCGGAAGACCGCGCTTTTATCAGTGTTATTACCGCGTTTGCCCTTATAACAGGGCTTTTGCATATATGGGCAGCTTTATTCCCCACCTCGGCAAACCGGGGCTTTCATCACTTCGCATTCCTGTCTTTTCCCGTTAAAACGTTCATCCCCGTTTCTCATGCTGCTTCTTGCCATGGCGCGGCTAAACAAGCCTCTTTCGCGCTTTATTGCAAAGGCAGTTGAATATTTCAGCAGAAAACCCAGACCGATTAAATTTTTATTCTGCGTGTTTTTCCTACTTGACTCATCCTTGTTCTTCTGGCTGTTGCGCGAGCGCCTTTTTCTCCTGGGGAGACGGATACCTGTTCGTCAGGACAATTCCGCATATCCACGGAGCCGGGGACGTTTATTCTTTCAGAAACGAACCGGTTCCGAATTACATTATCTGGAAAGTCTGGCAACTCTTGCGCCCTCTGAACGTAGCTTCATGGGACGAGCTTGCTCCTCACCTTGTAAATATTGCGGCAGGAGCGGCGTCGCTGCTCATCGTTATGCTCCTCGTAAAGTATTTTACCGAGGATAGCCTTGACCGCACTTTTGCATACCTTTTCATTGCCGTTTCGGGCTCTTCTCAGCTTTTCTTCGATTATGTGGAAAACTACACGCTGCTCTATTTCGGGTTTATGCTTTTCATCTGGCTTTCCCTGGCATGCTTGAAAGGTAAAACCCACCCTCTAATGCCTTCGATAGCCTTCGCCTTGCTGTTCACGCTGCAATTCGGGATGATCTGCATGCTCCCCGCCTTTCTGCTCTTGTTATTCCGCGTTATGAGAAGCGCCGGGGTAAAAACCGCGGCGCTTTCCATTGTTGTAATGGCCGCGACAGTTTTTCTTCTGCTCATGATCTGCGGTTATACCTTTAAAATATTTGCCGATTCGTTTTTCAAAGGCAGCGGACATCCTCTGTCGCTTTCAACGGTAAACGACAGCCAGGCTTATACCTTATTTTCGCACGACCATTTGATCGACCTGGCAAACCTTCAGCTATTGATAGCCCTCTTCGCCCTCATTGTACTTATGCTGATCGCTCTAAGGGGGCGGAAGAAAATAATTGGCAGTTTTGACTGGCTCTCCCTGCTGCTTGCCGCCCTCTGCGGCTTTGTATTCGTTGGCGCAATAGCCCCCGAGCTGGGAATGAGCCGCGACTGGGACCTGCTTTCAACGTTCTGCCTTGGGACGGTGACGGCTGGCGCGTTTGCGATGGTTCGGTATCTGACAAGCCCCGTCCGGCAGAGCGCTTCCCCCCTGATGATCGGAATTACGCTTTTACATACGGCGGGTTGGATCGGACTCAATTCCGGTGACAAAAGTTACATGCCCAGGTTCAAAACCCTGCCCGAAGGCCGCTTCTTCGGCAAGCTTGCGATGTTGTCTGCTTACGAGGAGCTGGGCATATATTACCGCACACAGGAGGATCCGAAGCATGCGATCGAATATTTTTCAAAGTGTCTGGTAATTGATTCCACAAAATCCAGAATATACTGCAGCATTGCGCACATATACAACCTGATGGGGGATACTGAAAATGAAATGCGTTTTTACGAGAAGGCAGTTCAGCACGGAGCGGCTTTCTGGGATATTTATGCGAGTTTAGGAATTATTTACGCAGCCCGCGGGATGATATTTGAAGCGTTGGTAGTTACGAAAAAGGGGCTGGAATTGAACCCAGGATCCCCTGAGGCCTGCATAAATGCCGGGATCTTAACCATTCGGAGCGGCGGCGCTTACGAGGAAGCACTCTCCTGTTTTTTACGCGACATAGCTGCTGATCCGCTCTATGCGCAAGCATACCACAACGCGGGGATGTGCTGCTTTTCGATGAAAAAATTCGAAGGCGTGAAATTTTATTTGGGGAAATACCTCCAGCTCAAGCCGGATTCCCCCGAATCAGTCGAAATCAGAAGGTTGCTCGAAAAAGACGCAGGTGATGTCCGGTGAAAGGCCGACAGGGTGAAATGAGCTTCTTGCACGTACCGGACCGAAAATGTATATTTACGGGCGGTAGCTACGGCGGCTTTGTCTGATTTTATAATACATCCCGCGCATGAATTTGTTGCCGCATGATCTGGCAGCATAGGCGGTAATAGCCTCTGCCACCGAAATTCGGTATTAAAGGGAAGTATCCCATTAATAATCACATCGGAGGGAATAAAAATGAAAAAGTCTCAATTAATTTTTCTGCTCTTTTTGATGCCGTTGGCGCTGGCCGCCCAGACCAGCGTCGACAAACTCATCGGGTCTATAGATTCTCTCAGCACGACTTCATTTGACAACTGGAAGGTAAGCCAGGACCTGAAAAACTCAAGGGTGGTCTCGGGGGATCCGACAAAACCCGGATATGACGATTCGAAATGGGACAATTTAAAACTCGATCAGCGGATCTACCCGGATTCCTGCTGGCTGAGGCGGGAAATTGTTCTCCCCGAACGTATACTTGGCCAGCAGCTGGCAGGGGCAGTCAGGCTGCTTGTGTCGGTGGACGATTATGGATACCTCTGGGTCAACGGCGAGAGCAGGGGATACTTTCCGTGGGACGGGGAGTTCGAGCTTACCCGGGATGCAAAACCCGGCCAGAAATTTCTGATTGTAATTAAGGCAATAAACACTAACGGGCCTCTCAGGCTGCTCAGGGCGGAGATAGAGTCCGAAAAAATCAAACCTGTCAGACAACTTGTCAAGGACTTCGCCCTAAGCCTCAGGGTGGGGCAGAAGCTTCTGAGCTTTGATACGTATCAGACAAACGCAAGAAGGAAGACCGACCCGGGGACTGACCGCTCAGCAATTAGCCGGGCGGAGAAAACCAGGTTGAATGGTTTGCTTCAGAGTGCCGCCTCGGGCGTGGACCCACAGGCGCTTGCCACGGGGGCTCTGGATAAGTTCACGGCCTCGATTGACAAAGCCCGTTCGCAGCTTAAGCCGGTCTCCGAGTTCGCAAAGAAATTCACGCTCTTTTTTGACGCCAACGCTCACATAGATGCTGCCTGGCTCTGGCGCGAAGGGGAAACGATAGAGGTTTGCAAAAACACGTTTACATCTGTGCTGAAAATGATGGATTCCCGCCCAGATTTCACATACGCGCAGAGCTCGGCGGCGTATTACGACTGGATGGAACGCCTCTATCCCGATGTTTTCAGGCGCATTCAGCCGAGGGTGAAAGACGGGCGCTGGGAAATCGTGGGGGGAATGTGGATTGAGCCAGACTGCAACATACCGGCTGGGGAATCATGGTACCGCCATCTGCTGTACGCAAAGCGCTACTTTAGGAACAAATTCGGTGTCGATGTCAAAATAGGATGGAACCCGGATTCTTTCGGCTATAACTGGAACATGCCGGCTTTCTACATGAGTGCGGGCATAGACGCCTTCGTGACACAGAAGATCGGTTGGAACGAAACGGATGTTTTTCCTTACAGGGTTTTTTGGTGGGAGAGCCCGGACGGTTCCCGCATTCTCAGCTATTTCCCATTCGATTACGTGAACACCGTCGACGACCCATACCGCCTGGTGGACTGGCTGAGACAGTTCGAGGCTAATACAGGTTTCACCAATATGATGATCCTTTTCGGAGTAGGAGACCACGGAGGCGGGCCATCCGATGAAATGATTGACCGCATCGAGCACCTTAAAACGCTGGATATATATCCTTCCATCGAATACGGCACTACAGGCAAGTATCTGGACTGGCTTAAAAAGCAGAATTTGTCTGCAATTCCTGTATGGAAGAACGAGTTGTATCTCGAATACCATCAGGGAACATTTACCACCCAGGCAAAGATGAAGGAGCTGTGCAGGAGTAACGAAATGCTTCTGACGGAAGCTGAAAAGTTTTCGGCTATTTCCACAATGTTCGGCGGTAAATACAACAACGCGGACTTGGAGGAAGCCTGGAGGAACGTGCTTTTCAACCAGTTCCACGACATCCTTCCGGGTTCCGGGATCCGCGAAGTATATATCGATGCCCCCGAGAGGTACAAGGCGGCTGAAAAGACGGGGATTTACGAACTGACCAAATCAATAAGTAACATTGCGCGTTTTGTCAATACCTCGGCTGTAAAAAAAGGGAAACCGGTTTTTGTGTTCAACCCGCTGGCCTGGGAAAGGAGCGATATCGTGACTCTCAGACTGCCGGAAGGGGAGAATTCCGAGTATGCAATCCTGGATATCAACGGGAAGAAAATGCCTTCGCAGATTGTCAGGAAGGGGAAATATGAGCGGGAAATCATTTTCTTTGCAGATAAAGTGCCCTCACTTGGCTACAAAATATTTGCACTTTCCCAACAAGAGAATCCAAGTGGGAATGGCAGCCTAAAAATCTCGGATTCTGGGCTTGAAAACGAGTTTTTCAGCATTTCAATAGACCCCGAACGCGGCTGGATAAAGAGTATAATCGACAAACGCAACGGGAAAGAAATCCTGAACGGCCCGGGAAACGAACTGCAGCTCTTGGAGGATCAGCCATCCGCGTGGGACGCATGGAACATAGGTCTGACGGGCTTAAAGTATCCGATCAATCTTAGAAAGATCGAAGTAGCCGAGACAGGCCCCGTAAGAGCATCCCTCCGCATCGTTTACGACTATCTGAAACCAGGAGTAAAAAAAGATCTGCCCACCCCTGACTATCCCAACTCCTTCTTCACTCAGTATCTGACTTTGTACATCGGTGTGGACCGCATCGATTTCAGGACAGAGGCTGACTGGTGGGAAGATAAAACTATGCTTAAGGTCGCCTTTCCGGTCACAATCGGGGATACCGCCGCTACGTATGAAATCCCCTATGGTTCAATCGAACGTTCGACCCAGATGCGCAACAGCTGGGACAGTGCCCAGGTCGAGGTTCCTGCCCAGCGCTGGGCTGATCTGAGCCGGGGCGGTTACGGCATAAGCCTTCTTAACAAGCACAAATACGGATATGACATAAAAGGGAGCGTGATGCGCCTCTCGCTCCTGCGTTCCCCAAAATGGCCTGATCCGACTGCGGACCGAGGAAAGCATTCGATCGAGTATTCTCTCTATCCGCACTCCGGCACCTGGCGGGAGGCAAACACCGTACGGCGTGGTTATGAATTCAATTATCCTTTTACAGCTTTGGCAGGCGACAAGCACAAGGGAAAGCTGCCGGGCTCTCTCTCCTTTATCAAACTTGAACCGTCAGGCCTTGTTCTGACGGTCGTAAAGAAGTCGGAGGATTCAGATGCGTGGATTCTGCAGTGGTACGATTCGAAGGGGGTAGATGCAGAAGGGGTATTGACTTTACCGCAGACTCCAAAGCGGGTAGTCTCCTCAAATTTCCTGGAAGAGGATGGAAACCAGATTCCGTTTAAAGACAACGTCGTGAAGTTCAATACGAAGAAGAATTCCATTGTCACCTTGAAGGTGCTTTTCTAGAGAAGACTGAATATTCGCCAGATATTGACCGGCTGATGGCATCAAAACTTAAGAAAAATTACGTCGGTGTAAGCTTTATGACAGGCATTCTCAGAATCTTTCTTTTTCTGAATATATTGGCATGCATTATTGCGCATGCGCAGGCTCCAAAGCCCGTGGATATGGAAAACGGCCTTCTGAAGATCTCTTTCGATAAAAGTTCCAGGACCTGGAGCCTCTATGAAAACGAATCAAATCAATGGAAAACGGTGATTTCCAGCGCGTCAATAAGCATCACGTTCCAGGAGGGGGATTCTGTTTTCCTCGGCAACGAAACTGGTGAGATCACAGCCAAAGTCCTTCCCTTCTCCGACGCGATAGGCAGGGGAAAGAAAATGGATGTGATGATTGCGGGCCCCTCCGCACGCTGGTCACTGGAATTTGTGTTGTATGACGGTAAAATGGTACTGGCAGCCAGGGCAGCTGTTCAAAATCTCAGCGGCCGTGTGTGGAATCCGAAAAACCTGCACCTTATCGACATCACGGGAGCCGGATACCTGGCTTTCAAAACAGAAAATGTCCTGATGCACATAAACGGCTACCAATCCTGGAGCGGCTGTGACGTGCTCAGACTCGATTCAATCAAACAGAACGCAAGTTACTGGTCGGCTCTGTTTTTTGAGCCGGAAGCCCGGTCTTCGATTCTGGCAGGATTTGTTACCGATACTGCCTCCATAAATTCAATCAGAGCAGGGCAGCTGGATCCCGAAACCGCCCGCATGCATATGGCTACAGAGTCGGATGTAAGAAACACGGCTGTACGGGAGGGGGAAGAGATTGTTTCGGACAGGATTATCCTGTCACTCGACCCCTCGCCCAGCGCCAATCTTGAAAGGTACGGCCTTTATCTTCAGACCTTTTCCGCACCCGTCAGCAAGCCTTTTACCCCCGCAGGCAGGGAACCCGTAAAGAGCACCGGAAAACAGGGCATCCCGGCAGGCTGGTGCTCATGGTATTATTATTACCAGAACATCTCCGAAGACAGCATTCTTCAGAATTTAAATTTTGCCTGGAGGAATCTCTCTGATGCGGGTCTCCGCTACATCCAGATAGACGACGGTTACCAGATTGCGGCAGGCGACTGGGCTGCTAACAAAAAATTTCCGCACGGGCACAAATGGATGGTCAGACAGATCCATGAGAAAGGTTTTCTGGCCGGACTTTGGATCGCGCCATTCGCTGTAGCCGAGAGCAGTACAGTTTTCAGGGAGCACCCCGAATGGCTTTTGCGTGAGAGTGATACGTTGAAGGTCTTTTTTACGAATGAATGGTGGGGAGGGCGCATTTACTCTCTTGATCCGACCATCCCGGAGGTGCAGGCGTGGTTGAAGAACCTGTTCTCGAAAATTGTCGGCGAGTGGGGTTACGACTATGTGAAAATCGACTTCCTTTATTTTCCGGCCGAAGTGGGAAAATATTCCCTGCCTGTATCCGGTGCCAGGGCATACAGGATGGGCCTTCAGGCTATCAGGAGCGGAGTCGGTACAGAAAAATTCATCCTGGGATGCGGGGCTCCACTGGGCTGCTCCATCGGTTTTGTGGATGGCATGCGGATAGGCACCGATATTTACGCCGGATGGGGCGGAATCACGCCGGGGGCAGCTGCGGCAGCGCACCGCTTTTTCTATCACCAGGCAGTGTGGTATAATGACCCCGATTGCCTGGTTGTACGTGATCCGCTCACGCTTGATGAGGCCAGAGTTTGGGCTTCCGCCGTTGCACTTTCAGGCGGGGTGAACATGCTGGGGGACAAGCTGGGGTACTTGAGCAGAGAGCGCGTTGAGCTTCTGAAGATGTCGCTCCCCTCCTACGGGGTCGGGGCAGTGCCTGTGGATCTTTTTTCTATGCCGAAACCGCAGGGTCTTACAATTATTGCACCCGGCGGGCAGTCAACTTTAAGGCTTCCGTCAAGATGGAAATTTTCGCCGGGGGATTCAACGGCCTGGAAAAATCCCTCCTTTGACGACAGCCGGTGGCCTGAGATAGACGTGCCTGCCCAGTGGGAAACCGCCGGTTACCCCTCTTTGGACGGATTTGCCTGGTACAGGGTGAAATTCTCGGTGCCGCCGGACTGGAAAAAAGGCCGGCTGACGTTATTTCTGGGAAAAATAGAGGACTGCGATGAAACATATCTGAACGGAAATATCATCGGGAAATCTGGAAATCTGCCCCCTGATTACAGTTCCGAGTGGACAGCCTTCCGCACTTATGAAATTCCCGAAGACTATGTCATCGGGGGTGGTGTGAATACCCTGGCAATACGCGTCTATGACGGAGGGGGTGCAGGCGGTATTTACAGCGGATCTCAAGAGAACCTGCCTTCAATATGGAACCTGAAAGTAGACAAGCCTTTCGGAAAATGGAATGTCGTCGGGGTTTTTAACTGGTCGGACGCGGAAAAATCTTTCAGGCTGGACGCCTCCGATCTGGGACTCTCGCCAAGGAAAAAATACGTGGCCTATGAGCTGTGGGAAGGAAAATTCCTGGGCGGGCTCACCGGTGGCCTGGTTTTAAAACTGCGGCCCAGATCGTCAAACATACTTTCAATTCACGAAATGGAGGAGAGGCCTTTCATCCTTTCGACCTCAAGACACATCACGCAGGGAGCTGTCGATATTGCGAACGTCCAGTGGGATGCCGGCAAGAAAACATTGTCCGTTTCCTCAGACAGGCTGCTGAAGGGGGACTACGCGGTAACTCTGTTCGTTCCGGCGGGCATGGCAATTAAAAGTGTATCGGTGCCCGCCAGGTACGATATCAGCAATCTGGGGGATTCGGTGTATATCGTGACTTTTCCGGACAACAGCAGGGAAAAGCTGAACTGGAAGGTAATTTTTCAGTGATTGTTCAGCGCAGGTGAGATCAGCTGATAAATCTCAGGCGTTTCAATACATGGTATGTCGAAACGATTACCAGTTCGACCAGCTTTTCCGTCGCCTGGTCCACGTGCAGCTGCAGGTTATTCAGAGCGCAGAGGGTTTGAAGCTCGCGGAGGTATTTCCTGATGTCGCGGCGGTCTGCCTTGGCGATCCAAGTAACAAGCTCCTCTTCCAGATATCTTGAATAGTTTTGGATGAAAAGGTCCGCCCTGATAAATTTCCTGGTTCTGGGAGGCCTGCTCTCCGGGAAGATATCCTTGAGATCCTGTGTATATTCCTTTACCCGGGGATCCACCTTCTTTTCGATTTCGAAATATTCCGCCACGGTGGATATTATATCCCGGTAGTTGTCTGCCTCGTCATACCTCACCTTAAGAGGCCTTTTTTCGGCAACCCGTTCCCAACCGAAAAGCCTGTTGATAAAATTAAGCTTTCCCAGCGCGCCGTTCCAAGAACGGTAGTTCCATTTCCATTTAGACGCCGGATCGAGCCATACGGCGAAGGTTTCGGCGAAATCTTCATCCGGATGTTTTTGCGCATAGTGCGGATTTCCGATATGGTGGAGATATCTTACAAAATCCTTGCTGGAGGGGACATAATTGTAGAAATGGGGATACGTTTTTTTGAATTTGCCGAACAGCTTTTTCCAGTCGTCCCTTATCCAGAGTTTATAGGCATAGTTGATGGCGTGTCCTGTTTCATGCCGCAGCATCATCATGATTTCTTCTTTGGAATATCCTATGTAGTACCGTTCGGCAAGGCGGCGCAGTTCCTTGTTCGCCAGGAAAAACGGGATCTCAACCGATCCTGTACGGTCGATACATCCCCAAGGTTCCTCCCCGAAGAAGAAGTGAGGGAAGAAACCTATGTGCTTTTGCTTCAACTCCCTTCGGAGCTGTATCAGACATTCCCGCAAGGTGTCGTCGGCCCTGAGGTCCAGCTCTCCCACCTTCTGGTTGAGCAGCTGCTGGAAGGACAGCCGGCGGACGCGGGGATATTTTCTTGATAGTACCATTTATATTATCTGAAATAAAAAACCCCCATCGGTAAACTGCAAGACAGGGGTTATCACGTTAGCTTTTCGGACTTTATGACACGCTTGCGTTGCTCTGCTGGGTCTCAGGCTCAGCTTTTCCCTTTCTTGTCTTGTTGCCTTCAGCGAATTTCAGCGTTTCGGTCTTTTTATTGAGCCTTACTTTTATTACGCTTCCCTGGCCGAATTTGTTTCGCAGTATTTCCTCGGCTATTGGGTCTTCGATGTATTTTTGCAGGGCACGTTTCAAAGGCCTGGCTCCAAAGGCCGGGTCGTATCCTTTGTCGACAAGGAATTCCCGGGCCTGTTTGTTGAACTGGATCGTGATGTTCATGTTTGCCATGCGCTTTACGAGCTCCCGGGTCTGGATATCTATGATCGTGTTGATGTGCGAGCGTTCCAGGTTGTGGAATACTATGGTGTCGTCTATCCTGTTCAGAAACTCGGGATTGAAAACGCGCTTTACGGCGTCTTCGATCGTGTTTTTCATTGACTTGTAGTTGTCTTTCGGGGAGTCGGTCCCGAATCCAAAGCCGCCTGTGGATTTGATGTCGCGTGCGCCGATGTTTGAAGTCATTATGAGGATCGTATTCTTGAAATCAACCCTGCGGCCCAGGCTGTCTGTCAGGATGCCGTCATCTAAAACCTGGAGCAGTATGTTGAAAACATCCGGGTGCGCTTTTTCGATCTCGTCCAGAAGAACAACAGAGTAAGGCTTGCGCCGGACTTTTTCCGTCAGCTGGCCTCCTTCTTCGTATCCGACATATCCGGGTGGAGCGCCTACCAGCCGGGAGACGCTGAACTTTTCCATGTATTCGCTCATGTCGATGCGGATGAGAGCCTCTTCGGAATCAAAAAGATAGCGGGCCAGAACTTTTGCCATCTCCGTTTTACCCACGCCGGTGGGGCCCAGAAAAATGAATGATCCTATAGGGCGTTTCGGGTCTTTAAGGCCGGCGCGCGTCCTGCGGATTGCCTTGCTCAGTTTAATGATTGCCTCATCCTGCCCGACTATCATTTGCTGAAGGGCATCTTCCATTTTCAGAAGTTTCTGGGATTCTGATTGGGCGATCTTATTCACGGGAATTCCTGTCATCATGGAGACGACATCCGCGATTGTTTCCTCGTTTACCTCGTGGATTATCTCCTGCGACTTCAGCTCCCACTCGCGTTTAGCGATCTCAAGGTCGCTGAGAACCTTCTTTTCCAGATCGCGCAGCTTTGCGGCCTCTTCGAAGTTCTGTGTTTTGACAACCTGATTTTTAGAGAGTCTTATTTTCTCTACCTCCCCCTCCAGGTCCAGTATTTCCTTCGGGACATGGATGTTGGACAGGTGGACTCTGGAACCGGCTTCGTCCATCACATCGATAGCCTTGTCTGGCAGGTAGCGGTCCGTTATGTAGCGGTCGCTCAGCCTCACTGCCCCTTCCAGGGCCAGATCGGTGTAGCGGATGTTATGGTGTTCTTCGTATTTATGCTTTATGTTCTTTAGGATCTGGATGGTTTCTTCGACCGTCGTCGGGTCAACCATGATTTTCTGGAAGCGCCTGTCCAGAGCTCCGTCCTTCTCGATGTATTGCCTGTATTCGTCAAGGGTCGTGGCGCCTATGCACTGGAGGTCTCCGCGGGACAGGGCGGGTTTGAACATGTTTGAAGCGTCCAGCGAGCCCGATGCCCCCCCCGCTCCGACTATTGTGTGGAGTTCGTCTATGAATAAAATTACGTCTTTGGCTTTTTCCAGTTCGTTCATAACCGCTTTCATGCGTTCCTCGAACTGACCGCGGTATTTGGTGCCTGCAACCAAGGCGGCGAGGTCCAGTGTGACGACGCGTTTATCGTGCAGGACCCTGGAAACCTTCTTCTGGATGATCCGCAGAGCCAGCCCCTCTGCAATTGCGGTTTTTCCTACGCCCGGTTCGCCGATCAGTACGGGGTTGTTTTTCTTGCGGCGGCTCAACACCTGGGCGACGCGTTCGATCTCTTTTTCCCTGCCCACAATAGGGTCGAGCTTGTCTTCTATAGCGAGTTTTGTCAGATCACGCCCGAAGTTGTCAAGCACGGGAGTCTTTGATTTTTCCGCACGCCTTTCGACGGTCGGAGCCGCGGGAGGGCTGGAAGGCTTCCCGCTGATGATGTTGTCCAGCTCGTTTCTGACGGCGTCATAGTGAACGTTGAACTGATGAAGTATCTGGGCGGCTATGTTATCATCGTCTCTTAAAAGCGAGAGCAGCAGGTGTTCGGTACCTATGACATCGGACTTGTAGAGTTTTGCTTCGAGATATGTGATCTTTAAAACCTTTTCGGCTTGTTTGGTCAATGGGATGTTGCCGATTGTAAGCGTCCCGCCGGAGGTGCGTACGGTATCTTCAATTGTTTTTTTCAATTTATAGAGATCCACTCCCAGGTTCCGCAGTATTTTGACTGCGATCCCTTCGCCCTCGCGGATCACCCCAAGGAGAAGGTGTTCTGTGCCTATATAATCGTGCCCCAGGCGCAGCGCTTCCTCCCGGCTGAGCCGGATGACATCCTGTACACGGTTTGAAAAATTACCTTCCATCTAGTACCTCAATTCAGTCGTTGTCTGGTTGATAAGTTTATCTGGGCTTTTCTGATATGCTCTATTTTAAATATACCTAAATGAGCAGGATTAGTCAAGGGAAGGTGTGGAATCCGTTTGATTGACTTTTGGGCAGGATTTTGATATATTTATACGTTAATTGTAATTGGGCATCTGTATCATAGAGTAAACCCCAAAGTAGGACAACCCCCAAAACAATCAAATTCCGCAGTAGCTCAATGGTAGAGCATCCGGCTGTTAACCGGAGGGTTGCAAGTTCGAGTCTTGCCTGCGGAGCCATAGACCCTGAAGACTCGAACTCAGACCTTCGGGGTTAACTATTTCATCCCATGGGAATTTAAGTGTCCCGTCAGCTCTGAACTTTATCTGCAAATCGCCCCCATTTGTGCTACGTTTCACGAAGGATCTAATTTCAACAATCAATGCTTGATTAAAGCGCCTTTTTAATTCTAATGACAATGAGCCATATACTTCCGAGAAATTACTGAATATTTCCCGTAGTTCGGTCTTATTTACGGATAATTTTCCAAGACGTTCAATTTCTCTGGTTATCGTCGTTTTCTGTTGTTCAAGATCCTTTTTATTTCTTTCAAGCCCAGAGATTTTTTCGGCGACCGCGTTGGAAGCCTGTACTTCCTCAATCTGGGAGAGTTTTGTCACAAAAGATTTGAGATTTTTGGTCACTCTGCCGAGATTGGCATTTATCTCTCTCAGTTTTTCACCTTTTAGAAATACTTCAGACGAGGAATTATCCATCACTTGTGCAACGACCGCATTAAATAACTCATTGTCTGATCCAAGATGGCTTACAAATTTATGAATAAAATTCTCCAAATCCTCAGCCTTCAAATCTTTTGCATCACAAGTATGCTTACCGAATTTTGTAGCACGTGTGCATTTATAATAATAGTATTGTTTGCCGGTTTCTTTTTTAGTGGTGAATGAAGTCGTAAGTTGATTTCCACAAATCCCACAATAAGTGATTCCGAGCAATGTTAATGGTGATTCACTATTATAAGTTGCAAACCTATCTTTGGTAGATTCATCTAACCTAGATTGCACACGCTGAAATAGTTGTTCGTCTATAATTGGGTCGTGTAGTCCTTTGAAAGTCTCTTTTTTATAAGTAATGTTTCCTAAATATATTTTATTGTGAAGAGTACCTTTAATGGTTTCAGCTGAAAACAATCCGCCGCCGCTTACTCTCCCCTTTTTAGATGTTCTCACTTTAGTCCTATAACCCTCTTTATTCAGATGTTCAGCTGTTTTTGCTGTTGAAGGCGTTTCGAGATAAGATTCAAAAATTCGTTTTACAAGTTCAGACTCCGTTTGATTAACAACAAGTTTTTTGTCTTTTGCATCATACCCCAAGAGTACATTCCCGCCGCCCCAATAACCTTTTTGAGCTTGTGAATAAAGTTTTTCGCGTGTACGCTCTGCGATAACATTTCGTTCAAATTCTGCGAACAGCACTAAAAGATCTCTAAAAAAACTACCCATGGGGTTTGTGCTATCAAGATCTTGCATCGTTGCGATTATGCCATAGGATTTACATGCACATCAATTAGTCCAGGTGTTTGGTATTAGTGGTGGGAGATTCTCTCTTTAGGACTTGACTATATCAAAAACTATCTTTTATTAAACACACAAATTGTCTGAAACGCTCTGAAGACTTACAGCATTGAAGCAATTGAAGGAAATCAAATAATAATTCATAGGAAAATCAAAATGAATAAAATAATTACAATTTTATTTGTGCTGATTATTTTCACAGCAAAACTATTATCGCAGCAATACGATTCTCTTATAAGCCGTGATAAATTAATTCAAGATGTACGTCAGTTAACAAATATACTTGAAACCGCTCACCCTGATCCTTATATCAACGGAGGAGGTAAGATTGCTTTTCACAGGCGCATTCATAAAATAATGAACAGCATACCGGCAATGGGTTTAAATTCAAGCGACTTCGGTAAAATTCTTTCACCAATATTTGTTTCCATTGGAGATGGCCATACAAGAATAAACCGAACATTATCACCTAACTCTACCGTTACAAAGATAATCCCTATTAAATTCCGCGCGATCGAAAAAGATATTTATGTTGCCGCTGTTTATGATGAACAACAGAAATATTTACTAGGTTCTAAGCTTATTGCTGTTGAGGGAATACCATATAATCAACTCTTAGAGAGAATGTACAGCCTGCAACCGATTGAGAATGCTTACCACGCAATGAAATGGCTGTGCCGGTTTATAAATGATAAGAAATATTATGACGACTTATTACCGGAATGGAAAGACAAAAGTAGAATCATTATTACTCTGAAATCCCCTTTGGGTAAAATTAATGAAGTAACTTTAACAACAATAGAGAAATTAATTAATCCAATTCTACCGCCTACAAAGATTGATCTGCCCTCAACTGACAAAAATGATATTACTTACAAGTTCCTTGATAAGAATAATAAGAACGCTATTCTAAGAGTTACTATAATGAATAATTATAAAGAACATTTTGAAGGAGTTATTAAACAAATGGGCTCACTCGGCCCCGTAAAAGATGTGGCTCAGGAATCGTATGAAAGATACAACAGTAAAAAAGCTCCGGAAAAAGATGAAGATATTGTCACCGGCTTACCTTCGATAGTTGAGTTATATATGAAAATGTTAGAAGAAATGAAATCTGCCCATTCTGAAACGTTGTTAATTGATTTACGCGAAAATACCGGCGGCGATGATTCAATGAGCTGGATGTTATTATATTTTTTGTATGGGAAAAAGGGATTGGAAAATGCAATGCAGGCGACCCAGGTTGTAAAATATTCCGACATCTTCTTTGCTTTTGCTAAGGAGGTCACTTTGGAAAGTATAAATAAAGACAGAGTTCTTCCCTTAGAAAAAAATGATTATGACTTTTTAGGCGAGGCTGAAAACAGTAATAAAATTACAAGAGAAGATTTATTAAGTGAGTGGGGCAAATACAAAGCAATGGCAAAAGAACTCGATAAGGAAGAACATGAAAAATATTATTGTCCTAAAAATGTTATAGTTATTTGTGATGAAATTACCTTCAGCGCCGGCTTTGATATGATGCGCAATCTATATAACAATGGCGCAACAATAGTTGGAGTGCCATCGAGCCAGGCAGGCAATAGTTTCGGCAATATTATAATGTGGAAATTAAACAATTCAGGTGTTGAAGGTAGCGTATCTTATAAATGCGACCTCTCCTTTCCGAATGATCCAGAGAAAGGTAAAGTGCTCACACCACATTACCAGTTAACTTACAAAAAATTGAAACAGTATGGATTCGATCCTAATGCATCTGTTAGGTACGCTTTAGAAGTTTTAGATAAGATGAATAAAAAATCTAAAAATTAATGTTACAACTTTTCCAAATTCGGCGAACACACAGGTGAATTAATAAAAGTAAAGAGAATCAATCCTTCTTTACCTATTTCGTACGATGACAACGGAAAGCCGCTTGCCACAAGATATGCAACAAGTGCCAAGTCCCTGCTGGTATAGTACGTGTTATTTAATTGTACTTAGAAAAATTTCAAATACGACAGCAGGCTCAAATAAACAAGATCGGCGATTCACTACAAAACTCGGCCAAGCATGCTAAATTGACACAATTTGAGCGCGTGCTCGAAATCGCCCAGGAACTCCTGCGGCTGCGTAGCAACCTGGCATTTGAGATCATATATTCGGAATACATGAAATATGATGCTCTTGTTACACAGGAGAATTTATATTTCCGCCGCACGAAAAAATTGATGTTGTATCACTATTTGTATGCGGATAAAAATGTCAAAGACGTTTGGTGGCAACTGTCTATACCTATTAGACAGTTGTGGGACCAGGTACCAGAGCTAAAAGCATGGAGATCGAAGTACAGATGAATATGGACAACTTTACAGAGCGTAAGCCGCTGGACAAGATGTCACCGAAGGAAGTACTTATTCGTGCGCTACAAACCCAGCAATTGCAGCGTCCGGTGAATACGGAATTAATCCGTATTTTCAGGCCGATTAGGCAGGCAGCGCAAGCACCGAAATCTAGGGTCTAAAAATGCATATACACGCGACGTTATGAAAACTGCTGGAACTGCTTATGTGATAATCAATTATCACTCGTTTGACGGGGGGTGGTATTTATGTTCGGACTTTTGTTTTAAATAGGTTTTTTCCTACTTTTTCCGCATGCGATATTTGCGTTCTTACAGATGCGTCATGCTATAATAAATAGCAGTCTTTCATAAACTGACAAAAATCGAAATCATGACAAAGAAATTAAACCTTCTATTTGTCCTTATGATAATGGGACAATCTTTATTTGCACAACATAAATTTCCTATCATTAAAGCGACATCAAAAATCGTAGACATTAGAGATGGAGCCAACTTCAAAAAAGCAACTTGGACTATTAGTCCCAACCTAAGACCCGATATTTACCAAACAAACAACAAAACAATTACATTTTATACCGACATAGATTCAATTTCCTTTAAAGTAAAACTCAACCACAAATATAATTTCATCATTTTACTGGATGGAAAGGATTCTGCCTATACCCAAATCGTTTGTCTGCCAAGTTATTTAGATATTTTGAAAAAGGCATCAAAATACAATTTGAATGACAAACGAGAGATAACAAAATTTACTTACACACCGATTAATGATTCTGACTTGGTGGTAATAAGAACAGAATTTAAACTCGATTCGATAGTCGGTACAGGAAATGAGGTTTCACAAATATTAAATTTGATGCACTGGGTACATAATACGTTTCCGCATGATGGCACCAAGGAAATCCCCAGCCATACTTCCATCTCTGATCTAATGAATCGTTGTATCCAGGATCATAAGACGTTGCATTGCGGCGCATTAGCCTGGGTACTTAACGATTGTTATCTGGCGCTTGGTTGGAAATCCAGACATGTAATTTGTTTGCCAAAAGATTCAACCGATGTTGATTGCCATTCTATTATTTCGGTTTATTCCAAGACATTGAATAAATGGGTATGGATTGATCCAACAAATGACGCATATGTAATGAATGAAAAAGGAGAACTGTTAAGCGCTGCAGAAGTACGGGAACGATTAGTAAATGACGAACCGTTAATTCTTAATCCTGAAGCAAATTGGAATCATAGAAACTCCATTACAAAAGAGGAGTATCTCTATAATTACATGGCAAAGAATCTTTATGCTATTCAATGTTATGTGACCGGTGGAGGAGAAAGCAAGAGTAACTTATTGTTGCCGGTTGAATACAAAGGTATTATTCCAAGAACACGGGAGAATAAACCTAAATGTACCAATAATCCGGCTGTATTTTGGGCAAAACCTGAATAAAATAAAGCACGAACGCATAGCACGGCAAACAACATCTCTCTTCAGGCCAGCTCACCCTAGGCTTTTGACTTTACCTAAAAACTTCCTAAATTCTTGAGTTATGCTTTTAGGGGAGACCATATCGCATTACAAGATTCTTGAGCAATTAGGCGAAGGCGGCATGGGTGTTGTCTATAAAGCCGAAGACACGAAGCTCAAACGCACCGTCGCACTCAAGTTCCTTCCCAAAGGATTAGAAGCACATGAGCCAGAGCGTGCACGATTCCTGCAAGAAGCCCAGGCTGCATCAGCCCTGAATCATCCGAATGTTTGTACTATCTACGATATCAGAGAAGAAGGTGACCAGCATTTTATCGTGATGGAGTTCGTTGATGGGAAAACACTCAGGCAAATGGTCCCCATCCAAAAGATGCAAGATGTGATCACATATGCCATCCAAATCGGCGAAGCGTTACAGGAAGCACACAGCCACAGCATCGTCCATCGGGATGTGAAGCCAGAAAACATTATGGTGAATAAGAAGAATCAGATAAAGGTAATGGATTTTGGACTTGCCAAGTTGAAGGGTTCACTCAAGCTCACGAGAACCTCCTCCACCGTTGGCACGCTTGCCTACATGGCACCTGAGCAAATCCAAGGTGGAGAAGCAGATGCACGAGGTGATATTTTCTCTTTTGGTATCGTATTGTACGAAATGCTGACCGGATATCTTCCCTTCCGTGGTGAGCACGAAGCTGCAATGATGTACTCCATTGTCAACGGAGAGCCAGAACCCATCGAGCGGCACAAGCCCGATATATCCCCACTCCTTGCAAATATCATCCAGCGTGCTTTGGAGAAAGATCCAAATGATCGTTACCAATCTGCAAGCGACATGGTGATTGAGCTGCGTCGTGTTCAAAAGAAAACCACACAAGTTTCTCGCCAGCAGATACCTCTCTCTCAGGAAGTAGAAAGCGCAGCTGCCCATGAGGAACAAAAATTTCCAACAGTAACTGAGAAAAAGAAATCTCGCAAAGTTATCTTATGGATTGGACTTCTTAGCACTCTCATCCTGATTGTAACAATAATCTTCTTCATCGCACTACCGTCTCAACCTCCACACTTAAATCCTAACATGTCATTTCGCACTCTTGAGCTTCCATTCACACAAATTTGGTATCCAAGCATCTCACGTGATGGCCAATGGATTTCATTTCCCGCCTATGATGCCGACAATGAGTGGGCAATATATTTCATGAACGTTGCCAAAGGTAATCCTCTGCGATTAACAAAAGAACCCATGGAGGTTTGTTGGAATTCGGAAATTTCACCAGATGCAAGCGAAATCCTTTATGATAATAAGCTCCACAGTGAGATAAGGGGTATCTATACAGTCTCGTCGGCAGGTGGCGCAGGAAGAAAAATTGTAGAACCGGGATGCTATGGCAAGTGGCGTCCGGATGGACAACGCATTGGCTATTGTCGGATTGGAAGATCATACATTCCAAGTCAGTCCGGGAAGTTCGAATTTTGGACAATAAAACCTGACGGCAGCGAAAATCATCTTGAGTTCGTTGATAGCATAGGCTATATCTGGGCAAGCGTGGCGTATGATTGGTCTCCCGATGGAAACTCCGTTGCATGGCTGAGAGAGTTTGCAAGCTATGGCGAGATATTCATCCATGATCTGAAATCAGGAAAAGAACGTCAGCTCACTAACCACAAGAAACCTATAAGTGAAGTTACTTGGGCATCCAACGGTCAAATATTTTTCACGTCCAATAGGAGCGGAAATACAAACGTATGGATGATTCCAGCAAGCGGAGGAGAAGCGGTTCAGGTCACGAAAGGTACTGGACCCGATCTTGGTGTAAAAATCTCGGGAGATGCGAAGCGATTATTATACATGGAACAACGCATCATCGATCACCTATGGACTGCCAATGTTGATGGCAGCGATGCGCGACAGTTGACATTCGGTAATCAATACATGGAAGTGCCATCGTTCTCGCCGGACGAGAAACGAATCTCTGTTACCATGTGGTCTTCCGATATATTGCGATCCGGCAGCCACATTTTCATCATGCGGAGTGATGGAACAAACCGAACCCAATTGACAGTTGGGGAAGCTCAAAACTACACTGCAGAGTGGTCTCCTGATGGCAAGTATATAACATACGGTTCGAGTCGCAGTAACGAACCTCCTGACTCTTCTCGAATCTATCTTGTTGAAGCGGAGAATCCCGGAACACCGAGACTCGTTGGTAAGGGATTCATTGTGAAGTGGATAACTGCAGATAAGTTCATTGCCATTGATTGGCACCAAAGGAAAAATTCAACTCTGTACTCTGTTCATACAAAAGAACCGTTGGAAGTGAGTAAGGACTCAACTATTACTTATCCACTCCCCGGTGGTAAGTACATCGCTGTATGGGATTTTAGGAAAGGTCGAGAAGGCTGGTGGTCAAAGACCGTCAGAATAGTACAAGGTGTTGCACCAAAGCAGATTCTATCCTCAGAGTATTTGCTTTCTTCTATGATTACTGCAAGTCTTCGGTATATTATATATCGAGAGACAAACGGTGAAGTTTGGCGAATTTCTCTTCCTGGTGGGAAGCGGGAACGCCTGCCTGCGATTTTAAATGGTATCAATCCACGAGGCAATATCGCATTGAGTTTTGACGATAAAAAGTTGGTCTTCTTAAAGGAACGGTTGGATACGAGACTTGTACTTATCGAAAATGTTTTTGAGTGAGAATGAATGAAACATTAAAATGATCGGCCAAACCATATCCCACTACACGATTCTTGAAAAGCTCGGCGAGGGCGGGATGGGCATCGTCTACAAAGCCCACGACACGAAGTTAGACCGCATCGTTGCGCTTAAGTTCCTTCCGCAGCACATGCAAGCC
>Ga0209048_10001335_pt1 | contig 25486 bp, 18 predicted proteins | sample FrelakmetCRP12CR_FD_187146 | JGI IMG/M metagenome (GOLD analysis project Ga0209048, IMG submission 187146) | Freshwater lake sediment microbial communities from the University of Notre Dame, USA, for methane emissions studies - CRP12 CR (SPAdes)... | ecosystem: Environmental > Aquatic >... | reverse complement strand
GTGCAGCCACCTGGCCACTGGAATCTATTTGCTCAATTTGTCTCTCAGCGAGACAATCTCAACCTGGATGCTCAGGTGAAGCTCTTCTTTATCCTCACGAATGCCGTTTTTGATGCTGGTATAGCAGCTTGGGAAACCAAACGCTTCTACAATTCTGAACGTCCTATCACCGCTATACGCTTTCTTTTTGCGGGTAAACCAGTCAGGGCGTGGGGAGGGCCTTATCAAGGCGCACAAGTCATACAGGGCCAGAATTGGAGACCTTACCAGATCGCAACGATCGTAACGCCGGCATTTCCTGAATTCCTTTCCGGACACAGCACCTTTAGTGCGAGCGCGGCAGAGATATTCAAGCGCTTTAATGGCAGTGATGTTTTTGGCGCTTCGCAACTCATCAAAGCAGGGACAGCGCCATTCGAACTCGGGCAAGTTCCAGCGAACGATATTACACTTTCATGGGCTACGTTCAGTAATGCCGCTGACCAGGCCGGAATGTCCCGTCGCTATGGCGGCATACACTTTGAACAGGGTGACTTGATGGGAAGAGCAATGGGACGAAAAGTGGCCGAGGTCGTATGGAATAAGGCACAGGCGTATATTCATGGAAGGGCTGTTGCAAATTAATAGAAGCGCCTGAATAGCCCGGATGGCCGATAATAACTTTCAAGCATGGTTCAAATGAACGTGACAGTTCCTCATCAATAGATATGTCAAGCCCTGTCATTCTGAGCGTCAGCGAAGAATCTCACACGCTGGGCAACGAGATTCTTCGCTGACGCTCAGAATGACAATGTTGTGACCTTTACGGATGTCCAGATTATTTTGGAACTGCATTATCGGTTTATTCTTCAGAAATACGAGCCTCATAATTGCTGATATATGGCAGGCGGCGCAGGAAAGCCTTTAGATAGGACGGATCGCCCGGACGAAGAGTTACTACATTGAAATAGCACATGTTCTCTTCTGGATAAGGCTCGTAGTCTTCGCCTGCCGTTTGAGGATCATAGTCGATTTGTTGCTCGTTAATGACAATTTCCCGCTGCATAAGTGCTTTTAATACTGCTTCAGCTTCCGAGTTCCCCTCACTGTAAACAACCCCTTCAGGGCTAATGCTTGCGACCAACTGATCCTTCTTTAGATCATAGATTGCATAATTTCTAACCTCACTGGTCATCGTTCTGATCTTTCCTGCATATGATATTTCCCGCTAGCACATTGTTCGACAACTTCATACAGCACTCGCACACCCCATTGCAGAGAACGAATACTCACACGCTCATCGTGACTATGAACACGCCTTCCCTCGTTTGCTCCAACATAGAGGCCTGGCACAAAGCCATATACCCTGGTACCCAGTTTTGTGACATGCTTTGCATCCGTTCCACCTGTCAACAAGAAAGGTACAGCTGTTGCTTCAGGGTCATGTACTTTCAGCACACTTTTGATAGTATTGAAGAGGGGAGAATGAAGATCAGCTTCAAGCGGCGTCGACGGATCTAGCAATGTGATTTCCGCTTCACGACCAAGGGCAGAGCGTAATTCTTCAAGAAACATTTCGGGTGTCCATCCAGGCAAGTTGCGTCCGTCAATCGAGGCATCGGCCTGCGAAGGGATAACATTGATCTGCGAACCCGCCCCGAGGATCGTTGGAGTGACCGTATTACGCAACATGGCATGCATGCGCAGTTTCAGCCCTACATCAAGAGGAAGCTTATCGATTGCCGCATCGGCGGTTGTTTCGTCAGCCAGCACTGCATGCAGGCTCTGGGCAATGTCTCGAGGTTGTGTTTCTGCAATGCCAGCAATATATCCGCGAAAAGTATCTGTAAAATGAGCATGTAGGAGTTGAGGTGTGAATTTTGTCAGGATTTCCGCCAGATCGAGAATAGGATTATCGTAATGAGGAACCGAGCCATGGCCGGGTTTCCCATAGGTACGAATACGGAAGCGAACGGTGCCTTTCTCCGCCGTCTGTACTGGATAGTAACGACGACCATTGATCTCGAAACCGCTTCCTCCGCCTTCATTGAGAGCATACTCTGATTGAATCAATTCTGGACGATTTGCAACAACCCAACCTGCGCCCTGGTTTCCTCCAACTTCCTCATCAGCTGCGGCCATAAAGATGACGTCGCGCTTCAGGCGAACGCCACTGCGTTTGAGAAGCAGCATGGTCATTGCTTCCATAGTGACCATTTGCTTCATGTCGAGCGCTCCACGGCCGTATATAAAGCCATCGGCTACATCTCCAGAAAAGGGGTCGTGCGTCCACTTTTCTGGTTCGACCGCGACAACATCGGTATGTGACATAAGTAACAGTGGAGGCTCTGATCCATCTCCCCTGAGCCGGGCAATGAAGGTACTACGATCGGCGCTCGGTCCAACTATTTCTCCAGAGATGCCTTCGGCCTCAAGGAGAGCGCGGAGGTATTCGGCAGCTCGGATCTCGTTGCCAGGGGGATTACGTGTATCAAGACGAAGCAGGCCTCGTAAATTGGTAATTGTTTCGTCTCCTACATCCTGCCAGTTAATACTCTGCGTTGACTGAGCCATATGATACTCCCTCTCTCCTCGTTAATGGTGATTAACATTGTAATGCAGACATCATAACACGTACCGAGAAGGCCGATAAATCGGCGGTGTGCGCGATAAATCGGCACCTACAGGTGACATGATTCCTGTGTTCATCAGCATCAATAATTTATTCAGTCTTGATTCGTAATGCACGAATGTGAGCAGTTTCATTCAGGCGCTCGATGAACACACGATCATCTCTAAAACGTATCTCGCTAATCGATGCATTATCGTGGCTAAACTGCCAACGACGTTTAAGGTCGATGTCTAATACATGACACAGTAACACACCGATCAGGCCACCATGTGTCACCCATACAACACTGGCTTCCGGGTATTGCGTTTGCCAACGATGAAGCGCTCGAGAACAGCGATCACGAACCTGGACAATGGTTTCTCCCCCCGGAGGAGCATGTACGGACGGATCTTTTCGCCATAGAGAGGCCCGGCTCGCATCTCTTGCCAGGATTTCATCAAAGGTATATCCCTCCCATTCACCAAATGCCAGTTCGCGTAAGTCACTATCCACTTGAATAGGAAGGTCATGTTTGCTTGCAATTGCCCTCGCAGTATCACGTGTACGCTCTACGTCAGAGGTAACGATGACATCCAGGTGTTCCGTTGCCAGGCAATCGGCTAGAGCAGCAGCCTGCTGCTCACCCAACGGATTAAGTGGAATGTCTGATCGACCCGTGAGGCGTCTCTGCGCGTTATAAAATGTTTCTCCGTGACGAACGACTATAAGGCGCATCAGACCTCCTACTCAACTACGAGCGCATCCTGGTAATCAGCTTCAGCACACAACAAATATTGGTCCATAAACCTCTCAATTCGCTTTATTTGTAAATCTTGGAGAGAGGGGTACAGCGATGGAATTACAAAATCAAGACACAGCTTGTCGTAGACAATGTGCAACTGGTGCTTCACATTGTCAGGAAGCGAATCCTCAAAATGAAAAAAGCTTCCCAGACTTTCCTCAATCATTTTCTTGATGTGCTTATCCCCTTTCTTCTCATGAAAGTGAGGACTTTTGGACAAGTATTGCTGTAACGTAATCCGCTTGTTACTTCCATTCCGCTTATGCGCATGAAAGAGCAGGTCGAGTAGCTGAAAGGTTTCTATTGAGAATCCAGAAGAAAAGCGCAATGAGTAAGCAGTTTTGGCTGTCATACCTTGTTCTCCAGCATTGGACGAATTGATGGCATTGTCATGCATTCCGAACCATCCATCTAAAAGTTCATTTAAAAGAGGAGAAACAACCCTGCTACATCGACCCAAAATCCTGGTATCCAGATGGACATTTTGAATGTCAGGTTTGGATGACCAGCAAATACGCACATTGTGCAAATCTGCATCGAGATGCTTCGCAGCGCTTAGCATGTCATTGCTATTTATATCATGTTCCGATGCAAGTGCAGAAGAAGATGTTGACATAAAGAGCCTGCTCATGGCTAATGTATATTCCAGTAGAGCGCTGGGTACAAAGTTATCTGCATCGTAAAATACGATCCAGCGGGGATAACCCAACTGGTATGCACAAAGCGTCCCGATATACATACCCTCACCTTTCCCATCGATAACTTTGCCGTCCTCACCAAGGATATGGCAAACGCCATATGACTCGAATAAGCGAGCTATAGTTTCTTCCTTCTGGTGAACCAGATAGATCTTTGGATGATGAGCCAACTCCAATTTCAGCTCATTCATGAGATCTTCTTTTTCGCTCTCCTGGCAGTTTGTCACGATAATGATTGGGCTATTGAGGGGAAGATACCAGAGTACTTCATGGAGTGTTTTCACTTTTTCGCTTTTATGGGAAATCACAAAAGCAGTGCGTGATAGAAAGGAGTGAAGATTTGGAAGATCGCCAGTCTCAAGGATATGAGAAAACTGAACAGTATCAATGTTCATGTTGCACTACTCCACTTCATGCTTAGTAGAATGAGCGTAAATTCTACTCATTCAGTCATGTCAACACGTGGTAATTGACGAGTGCCCGCGCGCGTCAGGAAGTTGATGTTCCCTGAACTCTAATGCGACACAAAAATCCCCCTGGCAAATAATATGGTTTTGCGTAGGGATACGTTTTGGTCTTGTGCAGTTAAGATGCAGAGAAATGTTATTACTACAAAGTGATGCCAAATATTTACATGTCAGGTAACATTCTTGAACGCCTTTGCATGAATCAAAATCAGCCAGCACTTTGTTCGATACTTTTGCTAAATGTAACAGTATAAGTATAATAAGCTTGTTTGTTTGCTGTCAATGCGCATTCACTCATAGCAGTACTTCCGTCTTTGGAGATCCAAGTTTTCTGAAATGTCGTATCATCGAAGTAAAAAAAGTGAATGGAGCATGTATGACCTCGTTACTCGAACAAGAAATTGCGAGTCAATCAGAAGTCATTCAACGAATTCTGAAAGATGAGACAAAGCGCATCGAAAAAATCGTCGCACTACTTCCGACATTCGACTATGCTCTTATTGCAGCTCGCGGCTCATCCGACCATGCTGCAACGTATGCGAAATATGCCTGGACGACGCTTGCGGGATATCCGGTCGCGCTTGCAGCACCATCACTGCTTACAATGTATAAGGCTCAGGTGCGCCTTGCGGGCGCCCTGGTTGTAGGAATTTCGCAATCGGGCCAATCACCTGATATTATTGCGGTTTTGGAAGAGGGCAAGCGACAGGGGCGACCCACTCTGGCAATTACTAACGATGGCTCATCGCCGTTGGCATCCATGGCCGATTACGTCATCGAGCTACATGCCGGGCCAGAGCAAAGTATAGCGGCCACAAAAACGTATACAGCCCAACTCACAGTGATGGCCATTTTTGCCGCTATTTTGAGCGGTAATGCACAACATCTAAACGCACTCCATCACATACCCTTAGCAATGGAGGACACATTCCAACTGAACTCGAAACTCGCCCGGGATGTTGAACGTTATCGCTATATGGACCGTTGCATTGTCATCGGGCGCGGTTATAATTATTCAACTTCTTTTGAGCTTGCGCTCAAGCTGAAAGAATTGACCTATATAATGGTGTCAGCTTACTCTTCTGCAGATTTCCGGCATGGCCCTATCGCAACAATCGAAAGCGGTATACCAGTCTTTCTGTTCATGCCTACAGGCGCTACCTACGATGATATGCTCGACCTTGCAATTGAACTTAAGCGCCGAGAAGCTGAACTACTGGTTATTTCAGAGTCCAGGCAGGCGCTCTCACTGGCCAGGACCGCTCTTCCGATCTGTCCCGATGTGCCGGAGTGGCTCACTCCTCTTGTCTCAATTATTCCTGGACAACTTTTTGCCCTGAATCTGGCGCTCACAAAGGGATTGAACCCGGATGTTCCACGGGGATTACAGAAAGTAACTCGAACGCTCTAAATGTAGAACTGCTAACATTCATCGGAGCCAGGCAGCAATAAAAACTTCGCTCGTATTGTCTGTACCTGCTCGACATCAAAAGGCAGCAGAATACGAAATCCCTCTTCTATACTCACATTATCTACTTCTTGAGGCACAGTTTTTGGCACGGGTAGTGGTCCAGTATCGGTAGGGAAAAACGTGCGGAAAAGTAGAAAAAGCCTGCCAGTTGTATATATTGCGCGAGCAGAAAAAGAAGAGCCTCCGGGAAATGTCAACGTAAGGAATACACGCTGAAGCAAAGTGGCTATTTCCGGGTTGAGGAAAGAAGAAGTGCTGTCCGAATTCAGGCGCATTTTGCTATGCAACGGCAAATCATCATAGGCAGCAAAAATAACCAGACCCAAACCCTCGACACTTTCAACCAGTTCGCTTTTCAAGCGAGCAATTTTTTTGATTCTGCTCTGTAATGAAAAATCCTCTTGATCGAGAGGATAGCCTTTATACCGCTCAAAGGGAGCTACTACCGACCCTTTTTGCATTACATATGGTGCGGCTGCGATTGAGATGTTCAAGGTATCGAACAGCCCCGTTTGGAGCCGGATACGTGATGCCATACCCCCGAATAATCCATTATCATCTATACGTGTGGTTGTCCCATTTTTCGACAGGTGAAACAATGGGAACACTTCACCTTGATGCACAATCTGGATAGAATTCCAATGTTCGTCTCTTTCTTCCATCCATCGATATTGCTTGTGCGCCATATGCCAACGTTTCCTTGAAAATTCATGTGTATTCTTCTAGTGTATCATATTCAGACGGCTATTCCATTGTGCTACAATAGGGCCATGCTTAGAACAGTAACAGTTACTCGCTATGTCACCCCATTGAGGGAGGGTGGATCGTTGCCAGCCATCGTCGAGGCGAATGACGATGGCCTGTATGTACTGAAGTTTCGTGGCGCAGGACAGGGCGTAAAAGCGCTGATTGCCGAGTTAATAGCGGGTGAGCTTGGTCGAGCTTTAGGGCTTCCTGTTCCTGAAATTGTGTTCATGGAATTGGATCCCGTATTGGGACGTTCTGAACCTGATTACGAAATTCGCTCTTTGATCAAGGCAAGCGAGGGTTTGAATCTGGCTCTGGATTACTTACCCGGTGCGCTCGAATTCAGTCCACTTGACGCAAGTAGACTCGATCCGTTATTAGCATCGTCTATCGTATGGTTCGATGCGTATGTCACCAACGTAGATCGTACTCCGCGCAACACCAACATGCTTTTCTGGCACAGGCGACTGATACTTATTGATCACGGCTCTTCGCTTTACTTTCATCATAATACCGGTGATTTCCTCTCGCGTAGCCGCAGCCCATTCCCGCCTATAAAAGATCATGTATTGCTTCCCATGGCCAGCGCTCTCGATGAGGCCGATGCTCTTATGACGAAGGCTTTGTCGCCAGAAAATCTACAGCAAACGGTCAATTTGATCCCAGGGAACTGGCTGAACTCTGACCCATTTTTCGCAGACCGTGACGCGCATCGCGAGGCATATCTGGCATACCTGCTGGATCGCCTGGCAGCCTCGCGATACTTTGTGGAGGAGGCCAAACATGCACGCGCCCAACTCCTATGATTACGCGCTTATACGGCTTGTGCCCAGTGTCGAACGCGGGGAATGCCTCAATATTGGCGTCATCCTTTTTTGTCGAACATTAGATTATCTTGGCGCGCGAATATACTTGAACGCGGCACGCTCGCTTGCATTGTCCCCCGAGCTTGATCTCGCAGCCGTTCAACAGCACCTTGACACAATCATGCTCATTTGCGAGGGCGGTCCTGAAGCAGGTCTGCTGGGAAAGATGTCTCAATCTGAGCGATTTCACTGGTTAGTTTCTCCGCGCAGTACCATTATTCAGATCTCGCCAACACACGAGGGAGTGTGTGATAATCCGGAAGCGACTCTTGAGCATTTGCTCAAAACGATGGTTCTGGTGTAAGAGATTGCTCTCTCCCACTGTAAAGAAACATTTATTCAAATTACTAAATCACAACCAACTCTCAACCCTATTCACCTTACTAACCACACTCATTTCTACGAGAATTAAGATTCAGATACATTCCTTCTCGAAAAGAAGAGGAAGTGAAAACTACAAACCAAACGAATGTGTCCAATTGTATCCATATCGTTGAAAGTGAGATTATTGATGACCCTCTTTCTGCGCACCAGAAGAAATATTGCGCTGACACTGCTTATTATTCTTGTTCTGGGGCTTGGTTTACTTGTTTCTGTTAAGATGTCAGCACACGCATCAGGAACAGCAGCTATCACGCTCTCACCCGCATTTGGCCCGCAAACGACACCAGTGACGGTGAACGGAACAGGATTTGGAGCAACTGAAGGTATCACGGTCACCTTCGAGGCGAAGCAGGTAGCCACAGCTACTACTGATGCAACGGGAGCTTTTACAGCGACGTTTACCGTTCCCAAATCAGCCCTTACCGGTCCCAGGCCCGTGAAAGCAACCGGTAGTACCAGTCTACTTTTCGCTACGGCTACCTTTCTGGTTCAAGCGGACTCGCCTAAGTTCGGCTACGATCAAAATAATAGCCATTTCAATCCCTATGAAAACACAACTACTCGCGGGGATGTCCGGCATGTTACGTTTTACTGGAAAAACACCATAGGTGAACAGGCCAGTGGGACTTCAGCATTTCGCTCCTCTCCTGTTGAAGCAAATGGCATTGTGTATGTGGGTTCATCGACGGGGAAATTCTTTGCACTCAACGCGTATACGGGAGTCAAGGTATGGATTTTTACTCCTACAACCGGCGGCTCTTTCACCTCGACTGCATTGGTTTCGAATGGCGTAGTCTATGTTGGTTCATCTAATCATAACGTCTATGCGCTCAATGCTACTACCGGGGCTGTAATCTGGACTTACGCTACCGGAGGAGCTATCGATGCCTCGCCTGTGCTTAACTCGAATGTCATCTATATCGGCTCGCAGGATGGCAACTTGTACGCATTGGACGCAACGGCTGGAACAAAAATCTGGTCCTATACTACTGGTGGTGCAATTCATTCTTCGGCAGCCGTATCAAACGGTGTAGTTTATGTTGGTTCCATCGACGACAGTCTGTATGCTATTCATGCCTCTACAGGTCTGAAGGTCTGGTCTTACGCCACGGGCGGTCCGGTGATTTCTTCGCCAGCAGTGGGTACAAAACTCGTCTATGTTGGATCGACTGACAACAATCTGTATGCCATTAATACCACTTCGGGTCTGAAGGCCTGGACTTTCACCACGGGAGGCCAGATCCTGTCCTCACCCGCGCTAGCTTATGGCTTTGTCTACATCGGCTCAACTGATAAGAGTCTTTATGCCATCAATGCAATCAGCGGACTGAAAAGATGGTCGGCAGCAACCGGCGCTCCCATCGAATACTCCACTCCGACAATCGCGGACGACATGGTGTTTATTGGCTCAACTGATATGAAAGTCTATTCGTATGATTTCAAGCTGGGAACCGTACTATGGTCATATACAACGGGGAATATTATTGAGTCCTCGCCAATAGTCGTCAATGGGGCTATCTTGTTTAGCTCTGAGGACGGGAAGATATATGATTACCATACTCATCTTGGATGAGATGGAGTAATCTCTCTAACTTTTGCCTGGCTCTCCCTCCCTCTTTGGGTTCGGGAAGGCCAGGCTCTTTTTGTTCTTCAAAGATTTCATAAAGGATTCGACCATCAAATACATCGGGGAGGGGCAAACCCATACTATGCAATACAGTTGGGACAATATCATATATTTCCACAGGAAATGCCTGGCGTAAACCTTGCTTGATGTTATTGCCGTAGGCATAGAGTACACCGTCTTTCTGATGAGTCCCTTGTGTAGAGTTTGTGTCGTCCCACAGGCGTTTGTTGCCAGGCCGCATACGGAAGGTGATGCCATCGGAGGGTAAAAGCAGCAGATGTGGCTCGCGGCGAGCAAATGGGCCTGTTCCATACACCTCTGTAGTGTAGATGGCTTCAATAAGAGGTTTACCTGTTCGAGGATCAACCTGGTTTCGCAGATCAGTACACAATTCGCTTATATGCTGCGCATCCAGATCGTCTCGTAAAAAAATGTCAGCATAACCTCCCCCAAAGCCTGAAAGGGAGGGAACATAGGCCTGCGTTCTTGTCCAGTCAATCTCAAACAGGAATGGTTGATACACGTCGAGATGTTGCTTCTCCAGTCCTTGAATCTGATTTTTATTGAATGCCCGATTAGCTTTTCGCGCTAATGAGAACAGACCCAGCCGTTTTAATAGATATTTTAGATTGGCAGAGCGGACCGACTGATCACGCTGAGCGTTGGAGTTAAGATGTAGCAACCCTTTACTGTACAGGTATTCATTGATATCAAAGACCCGTTTTGCACCCTGAAAGCCGTGATCAGAAACCACGAAAAGCGTATCTTCAGGCCCCAATTGTTCCATAACAAATCCCAGGGCAGCGTCCAGCAGTCGATAGTATTCTGTTACTTTTGGCTCCATTGCTAGAATTTCATCCCAGAGTGGATGCTGTAAACGATCAGCTCCAACAAAGACAACGTAGCATAAGTCCCACGGTTTCTCCTGCATAAGGTAGCGCATGAGATTAATGCGTTGTTCCGTCATTTTGATAGTTGCATCAAGTAAGGGTTCGATAGCGCGCATATCATTGTGCTCCAGATCGATTTTGTATTCGGGCACAGCGCGGAACAACTCTTCTTTAAAAGAAAGTGGATACGTGAAATTGGCCTTGCTGCTCGGCGTCATATAGCCGCTAATCATGATGCCATTGACGGCCTCAGGTGGGTAGGTGACGGGTACATTCATAATCAATACTCGCTTGCCATACTCACTGAGAATATTCCAGATTGCCTTACTCCCCTTACGATGAGTCTGGATATGGGACTGGCGTGGAGTACCCGATTCATGCTGCTCGTCGTATTCCCAAAAGTCATATACACCATGTGATGCGGGCTTCATGCCAGTTGAGATAGAGGTCCAGGCCGCAGGTGTAAGTGGCGGAAACTTTGACTCGAGGATAGCTTCACTTCCTGCATCCCTCAGTTTTTGAAAATTTGGCAGTTCACCCCGCTGCATGAATGGATGCAGTACGCGAAAGGACAATCCATCAACGCCAAAGAGTACTGTTCGCATTCCTATTCTCGATTTCTCGCTTTATGCTCATGACTTGTAGAATACGGACATACGTACCTGTACCACGGACCGATAAATCGGCGAAGTGCGCGATAAATCGGCACCTACAGGTGTCTTAATCAGCATAACCATGCTTGTCTGAATGCTCAGCATATGCCTGCCCCAGGCATGCGTACAAACGCTCCGACAGGGCATTCAACTGCTCAGTTGTGTTGATAATATGCGTACCGGGAATTACAAATACCTCTTCCTCTTTTGCTCCTGGCATTTTACGTTCCCAGGTTTTACGGAAAAGTTCTTCGCTCGACCAGACAAAAGTAATCTTGCCGGGATATACTCCAGGAGAATAGCCCGAAGCTACCCAACGATAGGTACCAGGCCATTCCTGGCGCAGCGTTTCGACAGTTGGGAAGAGGGCGCGAATCCTCTGATAAAGGGATTGATGCTGGTATTGGCCATTTTCAAAAGTTTGCGCTGCGATTCTTGCTTTGCCTTCAGAATCTTGCAAACCATTGCGATACTCCGGGAAGCACAGGTACTTGTAGATATGGCGCATACGTAGGAACCAGTTCAGTTGTCGATCTTCTCCAATGCGAAATACGCTACAAAAACGCTCAAGCCGTTTGCGTAATGTGTAATGAGGTGGTGAAGCCGGATCAACAAGTACCAGTAAATCGACTGTTTGTCCCGCCGCATACAACTGGCACGCCATTTCATAAGCCATTAGTCCGCCGTTACAAAAGCCTCCAAGCATGTATGGGCCTTCTGGTTGAACAGTCCGTAATGCTTGCAGGTGAGAAGCAGCAATCAGCTCAAATGTGGGGGGAATCGGTAGACCTGTAAATCTATATGGCTCAAGAACATAGAATGGCTGCTCTTTCCCCAGCCCCTGTGCCAGGGTAAAACAATAAAAAGCCCCTCCCATGTAATCTCCGTGCAGATAGAAAAATGGCCTTCTGGAAGCTTGTCCTGTCTGAACCGTAAGAATGACTGCTCTTGAGCTTGCTTCCACTTCCTGTTGGATTGCCTGCGCTAATTGTTCAATTGTTGGTCGAGCAAAAAGTGTAGATAGCGAAATTTTCTTACCAAGGGTTTGCTCTATGCGATTGACGAGACGAGCTGCGAGTAGAGAATGCCCACCCAGGTCGAAAAAATTGTCCCGAATACCAATTGGCCGTATGTCTAACAACTCCTCCCAGATATTCACTAACTGATGATGGATCAACAACTTCGCGGCAACATAGCTTTCGTTCGCCATTTGCTTACTGCTCTCAGGTACCGGCAGGGCATCTCGATCTAACTTTCCATTGGTGGTCAATGGCAAAGCGTCCAGAAGGATGAAATCCGTGGGTATCATATATTCAGGCAAGCGTTCTTTCAGGAAGTGCCGCAGGTCTTCGATAGTTACCTTTTCTTTATCGTTAAGCACGATATATGCCGCCAGCGATTTCTCCCCACGCTTGTTATGATGACTCAGCACAAGGGCTTCACGCACTGCACGGTGTTGCCCCAGTAATGTTTCAACTTCACCTGGCTCAATGCGGTGCCCGCGAATTTTCACTTGCTGATCAAGACGTCCCAGAAATTCAATCGATCCATCTGGAAGATAACGTACAAGATCACCAGTCTTATAGAGAAATGCATCCTGCTGATTATTGAAAGGATGAGGGATAAACCTTTCACCGGTGAGTTCAGGACGGTTGAGGTAGCCACGAGCAAGGCCCGCTCCTCCAATATACAATTCTCCTGGCACACCAATGGGTACTGGCTTCAAATACTTATCGAGGATGTATGTCTGAGTATTACCGATAGGACGCCCAATAGGAATGGAACGCACGTTTTCGCTCAATTCATCAGGAATGGAATAACAGCAAGTGAACGTCGTGCCTTCTGTAGGTCCATATCCATTGATCAGTTCTGTTCCTGGTAAGAAGCGTTGAGCGCGGCGTATATGCGTAACCGAAAGCGCTTCACCACCAACTAATAGCTGGTCGATACCCAGCAATGCTTGGGGCGCATCATCGATAATAGCATTGAAGAGCGAGGCGGTTAACCAGAGAGTGGTGACCTTGTGTTCGCGAATGAGTGTACTAATCTTTCCTGGTGTAGGGATCCGTTCCGGGTAAAGCACACAGCAAGCGCCATGGAGCAAAGAACCCCATACCTCGAAAGTCGAGGCATCAAACGATATTGGAGCCATGTGCAAGATAGTGCGCGTTTCATCAAGACGAGCGTAATCAACACCGAAGACCAGGCGGTTAATGCTAAAGTGTCGAATCTCCACACCTTTTGGCCTTCCAGTTGATCCTGATGTATACATTACATATGCCAGATTCTCGGCGCGCGTTTCACTCATCGGATTTTCTACTGGCTGATCGTCAATCGCCGACCAGCTCGTATCCAGGCAAACCAGTTTAAGCCCCTGTGCCGGTATTAGATCGAGCAGCGATGGTTGGGTTAGCAGAACAAGAGCCTGTGTGTCCTGAAGCATGAAGGACAGTCTTTCGCCGGGGTACGTTGGATCAAGTGGAACATAGGCACCTCCAGCTTTGAGAATGCCAAGGAGGCCGACGACCATTTCCAGCGAGCGGTCCATGCACAGTCCAACACACTTCTCTGTTTCCACGCCTAGCTGCTGCAAGCGATGCGCAAGCTGGTTGGCTCGCCTATTGAGTTCCCCATAGGTCATTGTTTGGTTTTCATAAACCAGAGCTATCGCCTCTGGCCTGCATTGTGCCTGCTCTTCAAAAAGTTGGTGAACACATTGCTCTGCTGGATCAGCTGACTGAGTTGTGTTCCATACCTCAAGCAACAGCTTTTGCTCGTTTTCCGTCATGATAGGCAGGTCAGAAATATGCTGTGTGGGATCTTGAATAATGGCTTTGAGCAACGTTTGCCAGTGATCCGCCATGCGAGCTATAGTACTGTCATCAAACAAATCAGTATTATACTCGAAACGGCCAAGTAACCCCTCTTCCCTGTCCTCCATGATAAGCGAGAGATCAAATTTGGAGGTGCGTGCGTTGACATCCATATGGGTGAGTGTCCACCCACTCGGAAGCACGGGTATAGGTGGTTCAAGCATCAATAAGACCTGGAATAATGGATTTTGCCCTGCACCTCGTTCAGGTTGCAACTCTTTAACCACGTACTCGAATGGCACATCCTGGTTAGCTTGCGCATCAATTATCATTTCCCGCAACCTGGCAAGCAATTCCTTCACACCCGGATTCCCAGTCAAGTCAGTACGCATAACAAGGGTATTCATAAAAATGCCCATCAGTTTTTGCAATTCTGGTTGAACACGACCGGCAGTAGCTGAGCCGATCAGTATATCCCCCTGCGAGGTATAACGATAGAGCATGACGCTGAATGCAGCCAACAAGCTAGCATACAATGTACAGCCCTCTCGACGGCAAAATGCCTTGATCTCATCAGTGAAGCGCCTGGAAAGTGTGAACGACTGAATCGAACCTCGATACGTCGGAGTTGCAGGACGCGGGCGATCTGTGGGTAATTCCAGACTCTTGGGAGCATCGATTAGTTGTTGCTTCCAGTAGTGTAGTTGTTCAGTGAATTTTTCCCCTTGCAGCCAGTTCCTTTGCCAGACTGAGTAATCGGCATATTGAATAGGAAGGGGTGATAATGTTGGTGGTTTTCCAGCAGCAAATGCTTCATAAAGAGCACGTAGCTCCGGCAGAAATACCTCGTATACAGTGAAGCCATCGAAGATGATATGGTGCAATGCAATGAACAGGCGATGATCCCTTTCGTTCAATCGAACGAGTGTGACACGCAGTAATGGCACCTGCGTGAGATCGAATGGTCGAAGCACATCTTCGGTTGCGATGCGTAAGGCTTCAGTTTCTCTTTCAGCTTCTGGAAGGTGTTGCAGGTCAATAACAGGCAGTTTCAATGTCAATGAAGGATGAATGATCTGCACAGGTTGATCATCTACCAATGAGAAACTGGTACGCCAGGCTTCATGGCGCTGTATTAATTCATTCAGGCTCTTTTGGAGCGCGGCTACATCAAGTGTGCCGGGTAAATGCACAGTGACACTCTCGTTGTAAGCGGGAATATCTGGTATCAGATGCTCAAGCAGCCATAACTGTTGCTGTCCAAAAGAGAGGGGGATGCTGCCGTTTGGGGAGCGATAGGGGATCGCGCCTGCACTCGTCGATTGAGGATTCTCTCCACGTAAGTATTTTTCAAGTAGGGCACGTCTGGTCTCTGAAAGTTGCGAGGTGTTTGCCATTCATCTATTTCCATTCACACCAACAATAACACAAACATATATGTTGTTCATATGTTAGAGTGTTCAGTTGAATTAAAGGTGACAGGTAAAGCTACCAGACCGCGCAGACCCAGGTTTTCGCGCCAAATAACCGGACCAGACTGCAATTGCAGATCAGGCAAGCGACTCAATACTGCTTCAAATGCTATTTGACCCTCGATTCTTGCCAATGGCGCACCAAAGCAGAAATGGCTAGCCCAGGCAAAGGCGACGTGCCGATTATCCTGGCGACAGATATCCAGGCAGTCAGGGTCATGGAAGCGCTCGGGGTCACGGTTAGCCGCGCCCATAACAGCAATCACAGCCTGGCGCTTGCGAATTGTCTTGCCTCCTAACATCACATCATCGGGAGCCAGGCGAGCTGTATGCTGGCTCGGACTCTCGTAGCGCAAGAGTTCCTCAACTGCAGAAGGAATCAGCGACAGGTCTGAACGCAACTTCTCTAACTGATCACGATTGCGCAGTAACGAGAGAATGCCATTTCCGATCAGGTTTGTGGTCGTCTCCTGACCTCCTACCATTGTTACAATAGTATTCGCTATCACTTCCTCTTCTGAGAAACGATCCCCATCGATTTCCGTCGTTAGAAACGCGCTGATGAGGCCATCGCGCGGATGTTGCTTTTGTTCGCGAATAGCTGCCCGGAAATAGGCTACCATCTCTTCCAGGCTTTTAATTACCTGTGGTGCATGATCAGGGTTATGCTGGAAATTACCGAGAACCTGTGCAAAGTCACCAGACCAGGCTGTCAACTGCTGCCAATCTGATGTTGGGACGCCCAGCATTTCGGCTGTGACAATGGCAGGCAAGGGATAGGCCAGATCGGCAATTACATCCATCTGCCCTTTCTCCTGTACAATGTCCAGCAATCTCTGCGTGATTTCATGAATATGCGAACGTAATGCTTCTACCCTGCGCGGAGTGAAAGCTTTGGAAGCCAGGCCGCGCACGCGGCCATGCGCGGGCGGATCTAAGAAGAGCATCTGGCGAACCATCACCTGCGCCAGCGGGATCAAAGCAGATAGGCCAAGCGCATCCAACTGCTGCGGCGTAGGAGTACGATTAGACAAGAAGCGTTGAAAGACCGTGATTACGTCAGCATAGCGTGTTACAACCCAGGCGTGCAGATAAGGATCCCAATGAACCGGGTCCTCGCTACGCAGCCGGTGATACAAGGGGTATGGATTGGCAAGGACTTCAGGATCCAACAAGTGATAAAGGCTCAATGGCGGCTCTGCTTGATGTATAGATAGCGATGATATGGATTGCATGCTCACGAATATTTCTCCATCTATCTGGCTGGAATTATTTAGGACGGAGCAAGCCCCGTCCCTACAGCAAGGATTTTGTAAACTATTGCCTTATTGCAATAGATGCAGAACCTCCTCATCGCTCATTGCCTCAAGCTTTGCCAGGATTCGTTGTTCAATCTCCGCGGATAATAACCGGACGGTTGGTGCTTCGAAAATTGTACGCAAGGGCATGTCGACGCCGAAAGCATCTACGATGCGCATAATTACCTGTGTCCCCAGTAATGAGTGCCCGCCAAGCATAAAGAAGTTATCGTCTATGCTGATCTGATCTACGCCTAGTAGTGTGGCAACAATTTCGGCAATTCGCTCTTCGGTAGGTGTAGTTGGTGCAATTATTGCGGTATCGCTTAAGGTGTTGGATGCATTTGGAAGCGGTAAAGCAGTACGATCGATCTTGCCACTTTGGTTTACTGGTAGCTCTTCCAAAATCACAAAGAGGGTCGGAACCATATAGTCTGGCAGAGACTCAGAGAGTGCATCACGTAATTCACGTACTGTAACAACTCTTTCAGGCGAAAGCACCACGTATGCAATCAGGCGTTTCTCTCCTGACACATCTTCGTGAGCTACGACAACGCTTTTCTGGATGGCAGGATGCCTGTCTAGAGCAGCTATAATCTCGTTTGGCTCGATTCGGTAGCCGCGGATTTTGATCTGGTGATCGGTCCGTCCAATAAAAGAGATCTGTCCATCAGGCAAATAGCAGGCCAGGTCACCGGTCTTATACAGGCGAGCATTAGGATCATCGCTAAAAGGGTGAGGAATGAACTTTTCTAGGGTCAATTCGGGACGATTCAGATAGCCTGAAGCAAGGCCCGCACCACCAATATATAATTCACCGTGAACACCAACGGGTACCTGTTGCAGTTGTTCATTGAGGATATAAATTTCCGTATTATCTATTGGCTGGCCAATTGTAGGTAGCGTTTTCGCCTCTTTATCTGGCAGAATACGGCCACTGGTAGCAACGACGGTTGCCTCTGTTGGACCGTAGTTGTTAATCAGTGCGAATGGTACATCTGGCGACGGGTAGGTATGAAGTACATCAGCGCCAGTCAGGAGGAGACGCAACGCAGTAGTTGCGGGCCAATTCAAACATAGCAGGCTTTCAGCCAAGGGAGTAGGCAAGAACGTAACAGTAATTTTCTGCTCTACCAGCCAATCACGCACCTTTTCTGGTGCTAACTTAGTATCTTCGTCGATGAGGTGTACACTCGCCCCGCATGTAAGATACGGCCAGAGTTCCCATCCAGTAGCATCAAAGGCGGGACTCGCTACCTGGGTAGCGCGATCTGTTGCAGTTATTTCAAAGGCTCGCTGATGCCAGTACATCAAGTTAAGCAAACTGCCATGTGAAATCTGTACACCCTTGGGTCGGCCTGTCGAGCCTGATGTATAGATCACATAGGCTAAACTATTCGCTGCCATACTTAAGGCAGGATCTTCAATGCTCTGTTGAAGCAACAGAGCTTGATCGGAATCGAGGCAGATTATCTTTGTTTCTGAATGTTGGAAGCGTGTTGCGAGGTGCTGCTGTGTTAGAAGTATTGGGATACTGGCATCTTGCAGCATGAAGGAAAGTCGCTCAATGGGATAATCAGAATCAAACGGAATATAAGCAGCCCCGGCTTTAAGGATACCCAGCAGCCCTATTACCATATTCAGGGATCGTTCTACACATAAACCGATCAGTGTACCTTCACGCACCCCTAGCGATTGTAAATAGTGACCTAGCTGGTTAGCCTGTCTATTCAACTCCCCGTAGCTAAGAACGTGTTCGCCTGCTGTAAGTGCAATAGCGTCAGGTGTTATTGCAGCTTGCATTGCAACAAGTTGGGGGACACAGATATTCAGTGGATAATCTCGCTGATCCCTATTCCAAAGTGCCAATGGCTGGATTTGTTCCAATTGTGCCGTGTTTTCTGTTTTAGCGGTCATCATAAAAATCACTACTATTTAATAAAATCCAGTGTCATCCTGAGCATCAGCGAAGGATCTCGGTACCCATCACACCAGATCCTTCGCTGATGCTCAGGATGACAAGAGGATGCTCTGCATTTCTCCGAAAGGATGTAAAGTTAGCAATAATAAGCCATTATTGCCTCTTACCCATAATACTTTTACAATGGTACCATAGTTACATCTACAAAGAATTGCGAAAAGGTTAAGAGATGGTTGTGGATACGTTTATGTGGTTAAGAAATGCTTGATTAGAAAGGCAAACTCAAGCTCACTAAGTATAATTACCTATGAAATAGTTGAAAATTTGCTCACATTGATAATCGAGCAATCATCCAGGAGGGCTATGAGTGACAACAAGCAGTCATGGCACATGCCACCAGCGCATGTAGCATTGGATAGAAATGAAGTTCATGTATGGAAAGCCTCATTGGAGGCGCCACATGCATTTCTCGACCATCTTAAACATGTGTTATCAGCAGATGAATGTGATCGAGCAAGTAGTTTCCACTTTGAAAAAGATCGTCGCCATTGGATAGTTGCGCACGGCATTTTAAGGTTTTTACTAGGTGGGTATTTAGGCGTCGAAGCACACGAACTTCAGTTTGTAACCAACGATTATGGCAAACCAGCATTAGTTCAATCTCCTCATGAAGCTCGTTCGCATTTCAACCTTTCACATTCAGGCGAGATTGCTCTTTATGCGTTCGCATACGACAGACAGGTTGGAGTTGATGTTGAACACATGCGAGGATCGCTTGATTACGAGGAATTGGCTGCTCATTTTTTCTCTAATTATGAATGTTCTGTGTTGTATGCATTGCCAGCCTCATTACGCGAAGAAGCTTTCTACACATGCTGGACCCGCAAAGAAGCCTATATCAAAGCACGAGGGATAGGCCTTTCTCAGCCGCTTGACGAGTTTGATGTATCCCTGACTCCGTCAGAACCAGCAGCTTTACTGGCTGATCGGCGAGATCCCGAAGCGCCGGGGCGCTGGTCGCTTCATACCCTTGTTCCAGAAGATCGATATGCTGGTGCGCTTGCTGTCGAGGGTAGCGGGTGGCAACTTAGCTGCTGGGAATGGCATCATGTCTCACTTTGATCCAAGGTGAAACAAAGGATCGTGGATACTCAGCCAATTGCTTCTTTATATCGACGGATAGCATCAATGTGATCATGGAGTGACTTGAAGCCCGCACCCATTGTATTAATAGAGATATACGTTGCTCCCAATTCTCTCCATCCTTCTGTCTGGCGCACCCAATCGTCTAGATTACCCTCTCGAGCGTTCATTCGCGCCTCGAGGCCTATTGTGACAGGGTCACGACCAGCTTCCTTGACGTAGCTACGCAGGCGTTCGACAGTTTCACGCATCCTGTCGTCTGGTTGTCCCTGGGGAAACCAACCATCACCCAGACGCGCGACTCGACGCAACAGCACGTCGGCATCTCCACCCATCCATATGGGAATGGAATGTCCTATGGGAAGAGGGTTAAGTCCAGCTTCAGTGATGGTATGGTAGCGACCTTTGTAGCTGACAACATCCTGACTCCATAAAAGACGCATCACCTCGACTTGCTCCTCAATCATGCGTCCACGCGCACTAAAGTTCATGCCAAGCGCTTCATACTCTACAGGATTCCAGCCTACGCCCACACCAAGACGAAGCTTTCCACCTGTAAGGATATTCACTTCCGCGGCTTGCTTGGCAACGAGCGCGGTCTGTCGCTGAGGCAGGATGATGACTGCGGGAACCATCTCAAGCTGTGTAAATGCGGCAAGGTAGCCGAAGAGTACGAAAGGCTCGTGAAACATATCCTGCTGGGTATACCCTCGCCAGCCCGGACGGTTCGTGGGATCAGCCCCCAGGACATGATCAAATACTACTACGTGTTTATAGCCCAATCCTTCTACCGTTTGCGCATAGTCGCGTATTAGGACAGGGTCTGCACCAATTTCGGTTTGAGGGAAAGTAACGCCTATCTGCATAATGCAATACCTCATGCTCTTGTTATTTTTCTTCTGATTTTTTGATCATAGCACTCTAAAATACATTCTGTCCAAAAGCATATTTTGTTGCTACTGGATAGATGATTTGGTATAGTTATACCAGGACAAATAATAGCCAGGAACCTTTATGCCTAAAGATGCAGAACGCTCGCCAATAATCCTGCCACCCAAGAGTGAGATCAAGGGGGAGTTGGAACAAAACCCGGCACTTAGCAGCCCGCGCCCAAAACGACGCAGGACTGGCCTCCTGGTTTCGCTTGCCCTTATCACACTGGCGCTACTTGTTGTTGTGGCCGGTTTGTATTGGCATTTTGGCTTAATCGCACAGCCTGCTCAAAGCAAGCAGGCCACCATCCTTCAAAAGCAAACAGGCACTATCATCACAGCTCCGTATAACACATCTCAATTGAATGCTCTCGCACACCTGGTCGATCGCATGAATTACAAAGAACTGGCCAGCCTTTACGTGGCGCATATGTCACTCGATGAAAAGTTGGGCCAGATGATCATGACCGAGAGCGAACAGAACGACTATTCATATGATCTGAACTATATGATTACCCAACTGCATGTCGGTGGTATGATTATGTACGAATCCCACTTGCAGACCGCAAGCCAGGCTAGCACAACAACCAGCCTGTCACAACAGAATGCTAAGATTCCGCTTCTAATTTCGGTTGATGAAGAGGGAGGGTTGTATGTCCATCGTCTGGAGAAGATCTATGGAGCGCGACCTGGCCCAACGGAGATTAGTCAAACAGGTAGCCTGGTTTATGATCAGCAGCAGGGTGTAAAGATGGCACATGATTTGCTGAAGCTCGGTCTTAATACTGACTTCGCGCCTGACGTGGATGTGTCGATTATTCCAGGATACGACACCGAGGATCGCACTTTTGGAACGACGGCTGATGCGGTGATCAAATATGCTGGACCTTACATGGAAGCTATGCAGGGTCACGGGTTGATTGCATGCTTAAAGCACTACCCTGGCGGTCTAGGCGATACACCTTATGATGCACATGATATCCTTCCAACCGATAATCGCTCGTTAGCTCAGATATATGCTACCGAACTCGCACCTTACAAGACCTTCATCAACTCGCCCAATCCTTTGATGCGGCCTGGGATGATTATGTCGACGGACGTGCTTATGCCAGCCGTTGATCCAACGATGCCAGCAGAACTTTCACACAAATTTATGACTGATATTCTTCGCACTCAGTTTGGTTACGATGGCGTGGTTATCACTGACGCTCTATACATGGGAGGTATTTCAAATCGATGGAGCGAGCCAGAAGCAGCAGTCCTTGCAATCCAGGCTGGCAATGATATGATCCTGAGCCCAATGGGAAGCGCTCGTACTGCGGCAGTGATCGAAGCTCTCAGGCAAGCGCTCCAGAATGGCCAGCTTTCTATGGCGCGTGTAAACGAGGCGGTGACACGCATCATCGCTCTCAAGATGCAATACCATCTCTTGCCCGTTACATTACCACGAAATTAATATATTCTCTTATGCCTAAACTACTTTGACTATAAGAAGCGATATGGGGAGTTTTTATGTCAATACATACTGAGCAGCCAGAAACGCCTCTTCCCCCGCACCAGGGGGTAGGACAGAGATCAAATAAATCCCGAAAGCGCACTTATTCTACGTGGGCTAAGGCACTCATTTTGCTTTTACTCGCCTTCATGCTTGTATTCCTTGGAAGCGACGTCAGACATATGCTCACAAATCCAACAACGACAACCCCGAAGGTTGTGGCAAAGACAGGCCCCCTCATCCAGATGCCGCTTAACTCGGACGAAATAAATCAATTGCACCACCTTTCTCAGTATTACAACGATAAAACCCTGGCAAGAATGTATCTTTCACATATGACACTTGATCAGAAGTTAGGTCAGCTCTTTATGGTTCAGTATTGGGGCTACTCCTACTCAAGCGACCTGGAGACGATGGTCCACGATCAGTATGCTGGTGGGGTCATTATGTATGGCGCACAGATGAATACTTTTAATCAGACGAAAAACGATATTGCACGGATGCAAAAGAAGGCCTGGATGCCACTGTTGGTTTCCGCTGACGAGGAGGGGGGATTTGTGGAGCGTATCTCAAATATCTTTGGGCATCGTCCTGGCGCTCTGGAAACATATCAAACTGGTAATATCCAGAATGCAGCGAAAATGGGACATGGAATTGCGCACGACCTGCAGGCGATTGGCATCAATACCGACCTGGCACCTGATGTGGATGTGCCAGTAGTGCAAGGGCCGGACCAGTATATGCGTACCTGGGGATATACGCCACAAGAGGTGATCAACTGGGGAGGAACCTATTTACGTACTATTCAAGGAGATGGTGAGATAGCCTGCCTCAAGCATTTCCCGGGACTTGGCGCTGCCACAACAGATGCACACCAGGACCTGCCAGTGGTCAAACGATCGCAAGATCAACTCTATTCTACAGAGCTTGCTCCATACAAATATTTTGTACAATCACAGAACAAGCTGGACAACCCCGGCATGATTATGACGACTGATGTGTTGATGCCTGCGCTTGATCCGACTATGCCTGCAGAACTTTCGCATACTATCGTGACTGGCATCTTGCGTAATCAGTTTGGTTATGACGGTGTCGTCCTCACTGATGCCCTCTATATGCTTGGAATTTCGAATAAATGGAGTCTCCCGCAGGCCGTGGTACTCGCGATTGAGGCGGGCAATGATATGATCCTGGGAGTGCGTGATTCGACAGTTCTGGCTGAATCCGTCGTAGCTCTCAAGCAGTCAATCGCTAATGGCAGTCTCTCGATGGAACGCATTGACGAGTCGGTTGCACGCATCATTGCTTTGAAAATCCAGTACAACCTCTGGCCCACCACACCTATAATATAGAAATCAGGCACTTCTACCGTGTCATCCTTAGCGCGAGCTAAGGATCTCTCTTACTGGAGCGCAATGCTTCGTTGCACTCCGTAGGGCAATGCTTTTCTCGACTGCCTCTTTGTGTGTGTCATTCTGAGCGTCAACGAAGAATCTCGTAGCCCATCGCGTGAGATCCTTCGTTGCACTCAGGATGACAAGGTTAGAGTCTCAGCATGACTGTGCATTATCCAATCAAGCCACCAAAGGTGTTATTTTTGGTGAACAGCACTAGAGGAGCGCACTTCGCGTGCCTGGCGCATAATCTCTCGAAGCTGACCCAGGTGATCATCATCATGGTACAAACCCATGATAAAGCGCGAAATAGCATTGTACGATCCGAATCGTGGTGAAGGTGCGTATGTCAGGTCAAGATGCGGTTCGTCAGGCCAGGCATCAAGCATGGCCAGGCGCATCCGTCGACTTTCTTCAAAGCGATGGCGTACCTGATCAATGGTTTGCACTGCTCTCCATGGTACTTCGTAGCGCGAACGGCCTTCGGGGACAAGCCCACGAGCAAGCGTTAGTGCAATCGCTGCTGATTCTTCAGATGAAGCAGTCGTATGAACAGCAACATGACCCATCGTCCAGACGAGATCCTTTTCCTCGGGAATCCCGAAAGGATCGTCAGCGTTAGGGTCCTGTGGAACAAATACTACATCCTCATCTGTGGCATCCGCGATAATTGACAGCATAGTATCGATCATCTCATTCGTTAAATTACGAAGATCTGTCTTCGTGAGGTCTCGCGTCATGTCTGAAAATGACACAGTTTTGTTCTTTACAGAGGTAAAATCAAGCAAAGTCTTTATCCTAATCTAGCTAGAGTATCATGGGGGGAGACGCCCATTGATACAAATAAACTCCCACCTGCAAGTGGGGTGCGGAGGAAATAAGCAACCTCTCTTTTATTGAGAACGCTTTTGCTTTGTTCGCTTATTCCAATTGATCAGATTTTTAGAAAGAGTAATTTGCAGAAGTCCCATATACATGTTTTGTGGGAGCATCTGATATCTGATCCATTAGTTACTCCTTTTTTAATTCACGTTAATAAATATTCCCATGTAACACGTTCTTTCCAGGATCAAAGATGACATCAGGTTTAATGTAGACATGCTAGAAGGCGGGGGACAGGCGTTCTTTTTAAAGAATATTGTTAAAGGAGTTGTCTGTATGGTTATTTTTTCTCGCTTTCGCTACCACACTTTTGTAGCATCCCTCTTATCCTTCGTTTTTATCTTCACTTTTTCATCGACAGCATTTGCATCTGTGACAGCGCAATCACTGTTTCAGATTAGCAGGGATCCTTACACGAACTCAACAAGCCAGCACCAGACTGAAGTTGAGCCAGATAGCTACTCACATGGTTCAACTATTGTCTCGGCAACCCAGGTTGGTCGTTTCAACGACGGAGGCGCTTCCAATATAGGCTGGGCGACTTCTACCGATAATGGAGCAACATGGCATGGCGGCTTCCTGCCAAATACCACAGTCTATGCCACGCCTGCTGGCACTTTTGATCGAGTCAGCGACCCCTCGGTAACCTATGACGCCGCGCATAAACTCTGGATGATTTCATCGCTTGCTATCTCGAATGCAACTGGAACTCCGGTTGGAGCAGCAGTAATTGTGAACATCTCGGCTGATGGAGGGCTTACCTGGAATGCCCCGGTGACGATTGCTAACGCGAACAGCGGTTTTTTTGATAAGGATTGGATTGTGTGTGATAACACAGCCAACAGCCAATTCTATGGACACTGTTATGATGAATGGGATATCGCATCCAATGGTGACCTTGTACAAATGAGTACATCGAGCGATGGGGGGAAAACATGGAG
>Ga0209048_10001334_pt1 | contig 25494 bp, 29 predicted proteins | sample FrelakmetCRP12CR_FD_187146 | JGI IMG/M metagenome (GOLD analysis project Ga0209048, IMG submission 187146) | Freshwater lake sediment microbial communities from the University of Notre Dame, USA, for methane emissions studies - CRP12 CR (SPAdes)... | ecosystem: Environmental > Aquatic >... | reverse complement strand
GCTTCAACCCCCGTGGCGTCAGGCGCAAGATGAGCAACTTCAACGTCCGGCATCGCGCTGCCTCGCTCAATCAGCGGCACCAACCAGTGCCGACCATTCGTATCTGAACAGTATTGAGGCTAGCCCGCGATAGCGAAGAGGGCTAGCAAAGCGTGGACAATGACGCCATGAGCGACAGAGTGATCCCTCTCGCCGATCACCGCTACGCGGCTGCGGTGCCGCGCGTGCCGACAACGGCCGCCGCGCCGGACGGGCTGCTGTCGGATCGCTTGGGCCGTCCGTTGCGCGACCTGCGCATCTCGGTCACGGACCGCTGCAATTTCCGCTGCAGCTACTGCATGCCGAAGGAGGTATTCGACAAGCACTACGCCTTCCTGCCGCACAGCTCGCTGCTGAGTTTCGAGGAGATCGCGCGCACCGCGAAGCTCTTCGTCGCTCACGGCGTGCGCAAGATCCGCCTCACCGGCGGCGAGCCGCTACTGCGCAAGGACGTGGAGGCGCTGGTCGCGATGCTGAGCGAACTGCGAACGCCCGGCGGCGAGCCGCTGGACCTGACGCTGACGACCAACGGCTCGCTGCTGGCGCGCAAGGCGCGGGCCCTGAAGGACGCCGGACTCAAGCGCGTCACGGTGAGCCTGGACGCGCTAGACGATGCGATCTTCCGTCGCATGAACGACGTCGACTTTCCGGCGGCCGACGTCTTGCGCAGCATCGACGAGGCGATGCGCGTGGGGCTGGGGCCGATCAAGGTCAACATGGTCGTCAAGCGCGGCACCAATGAGCACGAGATCGTGCCGATGGCGCGTCACTTTCGCGGCAGTGGCGTCACGCTGCGTTTCATCGAGTACATGGATGTCGGCGCGAGCAACGGCTGGCGCATGGACGAGGTGCTGCCGTCGGCGGAGGTGATCGCACGCGTCAACGCGGTCTTCCCGGTCGAGCCGATCGAAGCCCAGGTTGCGGGTGAAACGGCCGAGCGCTGGCGCTATGTTTCCACCAAAGGCGACGAGCAGGGAGAGATCGGCGTCATCTCGAGCGTGACGCAAGCCTTCTGCCGGGACTGCAACCGTGCCCGGCTGTCGACCGAAGGCAAGCTGTTCCTCTGCCTGTTTGCGAACCAGGGCCACGACCTGCGCGCTCTGCTGCGCGGCGGCTTCAGCGACGAGCAGATCGCGGCAGCGATCGGCCTCGTCTGGCAGGGCCGCGACGATCGCTACTCGGAGCTGCGTGGCGCGCTCGCGCATCGGACCTCGCCTGTCGACGTGGCGCAGCGCCGCGTCGAGATGCACTACATCGGCGGTTGAGACCATGCGGCTCTTTTCGCACGCCGTTCGCAATCGCCTCGCCTGGGCCGCTGCCGCCGCCGTCCTGCTACCGTGGATCGTCGGCGAGTGGGTCAAGCGCTGGCAGCAGACCGAAATGCCGCTGGACCCGATGCGCGGCGAGATGATGGTCGACTTCATCGTCGCCGGCACCATCGTCACGGCGTTGATCCTCGTATTCACGGTCGCGGTGGGCTGCTGGGTGACCGCCGTCATGAAGGGTCCGCGCTTCACCGCCGACTCGTTTCCGGTGGACTCGCCGCGTGATTGAGCGCAACGACATCACGGGACTGATCCTCGCCGGCGGTCGCGGCAGCCGCATGGGCGGCGTCGACAAGGGCTTGCAGGCCCACCATGGCGTACCGCTGGCGTTGCATGCCTTGCTGCGCCTGGCGCCGCAGGTCGGCCACGCGATGATCAACGCCAACCGCAACCTCGCTGCCTATGAGGCGATGGGCGTGCCGGTCTGGACCGACGCGCTGCCCGACTTCGCCGGCCCGCTCGCGGGCTTCCTGGCCGGGCTCGGGCGCTGCGAGACGCCCTACCTCGCGACGGTGCCGTGCGATTCGCCGCTGTTCCCGGACGACCTCGTCGCCCGCCTGGCCGGCGCGCTCGAGGCCGCGGGCGCCGAGTTGGCCATGGCCTGCACGCTGGACAACGGCCTGCCCCAGGTGCAGCCGGTGTTCTGCCTGATGAAGGCGACGCTGCTCGAAAGCCTGGTGCGCTTCACGAAAGACGGTGGGCGCAAGATCGATCGCTGGACCGCACGGCATGCCTGCGTGAACGTGCCGTTCCCCGACGAGCGCGCGTTCTTCAACGCGAACACGCTCTTGGAGCTTCAGCAATTGCAGTCGATGAGGCCACGCGCCGATGGCTGATTCCCACGCCACGAAGACGCCTGCGGCGTCGCCCCCTCGGGGCAGATCTCGACCGGCCTCGAACGCGCCTTCGCTGGCCGCGGACGTTCGCGTCCGCCTGATGGGCGCGCCGGACCTCGCGGCGTACAAGGCCCTGCGCGACCTGATGCTCGCCGCCCACCCCGAGGCCTACACGTCCGACGCCGAGACCGAGCTGCGCCGGCCTCCTGAGACCTACCTGGTGCGCGTTGCCGGCGCAGCCGACGGCGGCTGGCCATTCACCTTCACCGCCTGGTGCGGCGAGTGGATGTGCGGCGCCATCACCTGCGAACGCGACGAACGCGTCAAGGTCCGCCACATCGCGCACATCGTCGGCATGATGGTGCACCCGGACGCGCGCGGGCGTGGCACAGGCCGCGCGCTGCTCGACGCGTGCATCGATCTGGCCCGAAGGCGCCGGGGCACCGAGTTGCTGACGCTGTCGGTCACCAGCGGCGGCGCGGAGGCGATACGCCTGTACGAGGGCGCCGGCTTCGTTCGCTACGGCAGGCTCGAGCGCGCGATTCGCATCGGCACCCGCTACCATCACAAAGACCTGATGGCGCTGCGCCTCGAAACCGCGACCTGACCCGAATGCCGAGCCTGCAAGACATCGCCGCCCAGGTGAGTGGCTACGATCCGAACGCGCTGCCCGTCGCACAAGCGCAGGAGTTCATCGCACGGCTGGTGCCACGCATCGAGGCGGTCGAAATGCTGCCATTGCGCAGCGCACTCGGCCGCGTGTTGGCGCGCGACGTCGTCTCGCCCTTCGACGTGCCAGCGCACGACAACTCGGCGATGGACGGCTACGCGCTGCGCGGCATCGATCTCGCCGGCGATGGGCCGACACGCTTGACACTGGCCGGTACCGGCCTCGCCGGGCAACCGTTCGAGGGCAGCGTCGAAGCCGGCCGATGCCTGCGCATCACCACTGGTGCGCTGATGCCCGCCGGGCTCGACACGGTCGTGCCGCAGGAGTTCGTCACGCTCGCCGGCAACACCGTGCTCGTGCCGCCCGGGGTGGTGCGCGGCGGCGACAACCGCCGCCTCGCCGGTGAAGACCTGGCGGCAGGCAGCGCCGCGCTGGCCGCCGGGCGCCTGCTGCGTCCGGCCGACCTCGGCCTGATCGCCTCGCTCGGCGCGGCCGAGGTGCCGGTGCGGCGAAGGCTGCGCGTCGCGTTCTTCTCGACCGGCGACGAGCTGCGATCGATCGGCGAGCCGCTGACCGCCGGCTGCGTCTACGACAGCAACCGCTACACGCTGTGGGGCATGCTGCAGCGGCTGAACGTCGAACTGCTGGACATGGGTGTGGTGCGCGACGATCCGGCCGCGCTCGAGGCGGCCTTTCGCCAGGCGGCCGAGTCGGCCGATGCGGTGATCACCTCGGGCGGGGTCAGCGTCGGCGAGGCCGACTACACGAAGCGGATCATGGCGCAGCTCGGCGAGGTGCTGTTCTGGCGCATCGCGATGCGCCCAGGGCGTCCGATGGCCATCGGACGAATCGGCACCCTGCCAGGCACCGAGGGCCGCATCGACGGCGGCGCGAAGCAGGCGATCCTGTTCGGTCTGCCCGGCAACCCGGTGGCGGTGATGGTGACCTTCTACGCCTTCGTGCGAGACGCGCTGCTCGCGATGAGCGGCGCGACGGTCGAGCCGCTGCCGATGCTGCGCGCTGCAAGCACCGAGGCGATCCGCAAGAAGCCGGGCCGCACCGAGTACCAACGCGGCATCGTCAGCCGCGACGGCGGGGGGCAGTGGAAGGTGGCGATCACCGGTTCCCAGGGCTCTGGCATCCTGCGCAGCATGAGCGCGGCCAACGGCCTCGTCGTGCTTCGCCATGAACAGGGCAATGTCGCTGCCGGCGAGGCGGTCGACGTGCTGCCGTTCGACGGGCTGGTCTGACGGACCGGCAAGGCGCTATGGCGCAAGGGCGTCGCGCACCGAGTTCGCCAGCTCCGAAAACGCCGCTTCCACGTACACAGCGAGACGCTGCAGGTTGGGCAGTTCTTCGGTAGCGGTCAAGCCGCCGAAGTAGCTGCGCCATGAGGCCGGTGATGATCGTGTACGACTCGATCGCCACGGGAACGACGCTGTCGATCATCGTGCTTCCTGGATGCGTGGCGTTGCGGAGGCAATACTCTGCATCGATGCGGTCCCGATGAACGCGACGATCGCCCGAGCGACTTCGGCGCCCCTGTCCTCCTGCAGGAAGTGCCCGGCACCGCGTATCACCGCATGCGCTTGGCCTTGCGCTCCGGGGACCGACATCTGCCAGACCTTGGCGCCGCCGCGGGTGACGGGATCGCGGTTGCTGAATAGCGTCAGGAAGGGTTTGTCGCAGCGCTTGAAGAAGTCCCAGGCCCGTTCGTTGTTCTCGCGTTCCGGGTCGTGCGGAGTCGTCGGCACGAGGCCCGGGAACAGGCGCGCGGCGATCCAGTAACGCGCCGATGGAAACGGCGCATCGTACGCAGCGACTTCCTGTGCGCCCAGACCCTCGACACAGCCGGCCCTGACGATGCGGCCGATCGGAAACCAGGGGCTGAATAGCGCAAAGGCGCGCCAGATTCTGAACGCCTTGGGGACCTTGGCGGTGCCGGTCGGCAGCCCGCCGTTGGCGAGCACGATGCGCTCGAACCGCTGCGGCATTTCGACCACCATGCGCAGCCCGATCAGCGAGCCCCAGTCCTGGCAGAACAGCGTCACGTGCTGCAGGTCATTGGCCTCCAACCACGCCGTCATCCACAGCACGTGGTTCAGGTACGAATAGTCGCTCTTCCGCGCCGGCTTGTCCGAGCGACCGAAACCCACCAGATCGGGCGCGATCACGCGCAGGCCCGCGCCAACGAGCACCGGAATCATCTTGCGGTAGAGAAACGACCAGGTCGGCTCGCCGTGCATCAGCAGCACGATCGGTGCGTCGCGGGGGCCTTCGTCGATGTGCGCGATGCGCAGCCCGCCGACGACGGTGTAGTGCGGTGCATACGGGAAATCGGGGACGTTTGCGAAGCGCACTTCGGGCGTTCGCAGGATGCCGGAGACGACGGGCAGTGCGCGCATGGCAGGCCTCACGGTTGGGATGCTGTGCAAGCCGGTGCTGCCGGTCAGAAGCGGCGGCCGATGTTCACCTCGGCAGATCCGGCGGGCAGGCTGACGAAGTCGCCGTCCGCACCGACGCGGATCGGTCCGCTGAAGGTCTCTGCAGCGCGCCCGAGGAACGCCGCCTCCATGCCCGGCAGCGGCAGCGGCGGCGCGATATGGTTGAGCAGCAGAAAGCGAGCCTTCGCATCGCGCGCGATCTCTGCCGCCTGTTCGGGCGAGCTGTGGTAGTCGACGACGTCGGCGAAGATCTTCTTCAGGTTCGCTCGCCCGGCTTCGGCGGCGCCAGCCTGAAGCATCGCCGTCAGCGGCGCCGACAACGCCTCGTGCACGAGCAGATCGACGCCCGCAGCTTCGCGCTGCACCGCGCGGGATTTGCGCGTGTCGCCGCTCAGGACCACGCTGCGGCCCTTGTAGGCGATGCGATAGCCCACCGCAGGATGCACCGGCGCGTGGTCGACGAGGAAGGCGGCGATCTCGAGATCGCCATCCTTGACCAGCACGACGCGGCCCTCGGCGCCGGAATCGAACGGCTTGGCCACGCCGCCGAAGCCGGCGGGCGGCACGGTGGCTGCGCCGTGGTGCGCGACGCGGTAGCCCTGATCCAGCGCGTAGGCCTGCATGAAGCCGGCGACCACGCCTTCGACGCCGATCGGCCCGTACACCGGAACGGGCGCCTCGTTCCCAGCCAAGACCCAGCGCTGCAGCATCAGTTCGCCCAGGCCGTCGATATGGTCGGAGTGAAAGTGGGTCAGGAAGACGGCCTCGACGCGGCCGATGTTGAACCCCATCTTGCCGATGTTGCGCACGCTGCCGCTGCCGGCGTCGAAGACGAACATGCGCTTGCCGGCGACGACGAGCGTGCACGGGCCCGATCGCTTGTCGTCCGGGAACGGCGAGCCGGCGCCGCACAGGCCGACGTGCAGGCCGTCGGGCAGTTCGGCGCCCGGATCGGCGGCGAGCCGGCTGGCGACGACGTGCTTCGCGACCGCCAGGCTCAACGGTACCCGCACCACATACGCTGCCGCGACGACGAGCGCGCCAACCACGAGCAGGGGGAACACGATTTTGCGAATGTTCATTGCCGACGCCTGCGGACGTAGAGTCCGGCCACGACGAGCGCTGCCAAACCTGCCAGCGCGGCCAGCACGGGCGCTCGATAGGTCGGGATCCAGTAGTTGACGAAGCTGTTGATGACCACCTGCCGAACCGGGCTGTAGCCCTCGGGCATGGGCAGCACGCCATGCGACCTGGCATAGGCGACGTAGTCGGCCTGCATCTCCTTGAACGGCTCGGGCAACGCGGCGTGCAGGTCGTGCGTCTCGCCGGGGTCGGTGGCGAGGTCGTACAGATGCCACAGCCCGTCGCCCAGCGGCGGGCTGTCCTTGACGAGCTTGAGATCGCCCTTGAACAGCGCCTGGTTACCCGACAGCTCGTAGCCTATGGTCTCGTCCGGACCGTACACGCGCTGCGCCTTGCCGGTAAGGACGGGCACGAGGCTGTGCCCGGTCAGCGGCTCGATCGGCCTGCCGTCGTAACTGCTTCCCGGGGGCACGACACCGCCAATGTCGAGCAGCGTCGGCGCGATGTCGGTGACGTGCGCCAGGCTGCGCTGGATCTGGCCCTGCGCCATGCCGGGAACGCCGGCGATGATCAGCGGAACGCGGATGCCGCCTTCGCCCGCATAGAACTTGTACATGTTCAGCGGCGAAGCGGCGGCGCTGGCCCAGCTCGAACCCATGATGCTGAAGGCGCCCTTGGCGCCGAGCCTGTCGATGTCCTGCGAGTACTGCGTCACCAACCAGATCTGCGCCTCCGCGTAGTCGCTTCCCTCGGGACCGTTGTCGGAGAGGAAAACGAACATGGTGTTGTCGTACTCGCCGGTCTCCTTCAGATGCGCGATCAGGCGTCCGACGTGGAAGTCCATCGCCTCGGCCATCGCGGCGTAGACCTCCATCCGGCGTGCCTGATAGAGCTTGTCCTTCGCGCTCAGCGCGTCCCAGTTCTCGGTCGTCTTCATCGCCATCATCGGCGTGTTCTTCGGGATCAGGCCGAGCTCGGCGGCCTTGTCGCGCCGCGCGTTGCGCAGCGCCGTCCATCCCGCGTCGTAACGGCCCTTGTACTTGGCGATGAACTCGCGCGGCGCCTGCACCGGCGCGTGGTTGGCCTGGAACGCGACGTAGGCGAAGAACGGCTTGCCGCTCTGCGCGCCCGACGCGATGAACTCGATGGCGCGGTCGACGAAGTACTGCGACGAGTAGTACTCGGCGGGCATGGCCGCCGGCTTGCCGTCCTCGAACCAGTCGACCTTGGCCGAATGCGGCAGGTAGCGTTGCGCCGGAACCCAGTTGTCGGAGCCGCTGTCGCCCTGCACGATCGAGCGGTCGAAGCCGCGCGCCGGAGGCAGGTTATGCGGCTCCTTTCCGACGTGCCACTTGCCGCTGGCGTAGGTGCGGTAGCCGGCGTCGCGCAACAGCGTGGCGACGGTGACGACCCGGTTGTTGAGCACGCTCAGATAGCCGGGCTTGCCCATGTGCTCCTGCGGCATGGTCTCTCGCATGTTGCCGACGCCGTTGAGGTGGTTGTCGACGCCAGTCAGCAGCATCGCGCGGGTCGGCGAGCACGAGGCGCTGGCGTGGAAGTTCGAGAACCGCACACCCTCGCGCGCCAGCGCGTCGAGGTTCGGCGTCGCGATCTCGCTGCCGTACGCGCCGACGTCGCTGAACCCCCAGTCGTCGGCGACGAGGACGACGATGTTCGGACGCACCTTGTCTGCGGCGATGGCCGGCGTGCACGCGCACAGGCCCAGCGCGAAGATCGCGAAGATCCGTCTCATGCCTTCATCCGCGCGCTTGCGTCCGCGCTTCGGCGTCGGCCAGCGGCTGCCAGTGCAGCAGGCCGAACAGCAGCGTCAGCAGAACGCTCAACGCGAACGGGCCGCGATACAAGCGGACCTTCTTGAACATGAAGACCAGTTCCAGCGTGTGCACGACGAGCAGCATTGCGGCAACGACCCATACCCGGTCGAGGCCGCCGCGAGGTAGCACGCCTGCAAGGCTCGCCAGGGCGAGGACGTAGATGGCGATGGACGTCGCCTTCAAAGCGAAGTTCATGATGGTCACCTTTCGATCGAGGCATCGCGACGCGCGAGCCCGCCGTAGTGCCCAACACCGCACCAGTGCCCGGCCGAAGCACGGTCAATGCTCGCCGCCGAAGCGATTGATCAGGTTCGCAATGTACTGCTCGATCAGCTTCTCGTTCTCGTTCGACACCACCGGCGCGACGATCGCCTTCATCAATCCGGGCAGCTGCACATGCAGTTCGCCGCCGATCTTCAGCACGACGCGGGTAAAGGTCTTCCTGTCGGTGATGGCCCAACTGCCCGCGATCAGCGCATTGCCTTCGCCTGCGATGGGCGTCCAAACGACGGTGCGCTTCTTCTTGTCGGAAACGTAGCGCGACGCATAGACGGTCTGGATGTGTACCTGCGCGGTACCGATCCGCTCCATCTCCCAGCGATAGGCGTTACCGCCCAGGTCGACGAGCCGCGCGACCTTCGGGAAGTGGCTGGCCGAGGTCGGCACATCGGCGAGCACCGCAAAGACCTCGGAAGCGGGCGCGTCAACTTCGAATTCGTAGGCCAGGTCGAAGGGGACGGTGATCGCCATGATGGATCCTCAGTTGACCCAGTAGCTGGACTCGTCCTCGGGAGTCTGCTTCTGGGCGCGGCCTGGCTGTGCGCGCCCCGGGCGCGGCTGCCGAGCGTGGAGGAACAGCTCGAGTTCGTCCGGCGCCCCTTCAGAGAAATGCCTCGGCACCCCGGTTCGCCAGCGCATCGGCGCGCTCGTTGCCCGGGTCGCCCGAATGGCCCTTGACCCAGCGCCAATGCACGGCGTGCATCGCACGCAGCGCGTCGAGCCGCTGCCACAACTCGATGTTCTTCACCGGCTTGCGGTCGGCCGTCTTCCAGCCGCGTTGTTTCCAGCCTTGGATCCACTCGGTGATTCCCTTGCGCACGTACTCGCTGTCGGTATGGATCGTCACCTCGCAACTGCGCTTCAGCGAAGCGAGCGCCTCGATCACCGCGGTAAGTTCCATCCGGTTGTTGGTGGTGAGCTTCTCGCCGCCGCAAAGCTCCTTCTCGTGACCCCCGGTGCTGAGCCAGGCGCCCCAGCCGCCCGGACCCGGGTTGCCCTTGCACGCGCCGTCGGTATAGACGGTGACCTGCGGGCGCCGGATCGCCGGAGGCTGCTCAGCCTTCGCGTGCGCCGTCATGCCGAGTCCTGATTGCTGTTGCCGAGCACCACCGGTGCGGCCTTGGGCAGCGTGCGCTGTTCCCTCGCCAGACCGACGAGGCGCATGCCGCGCACCCGCTTGACGGCGACGACGCAGTACACCGCGCCGAACACCGGCCACCATCGCTCGCCGACGCTCTCCAGCCAGCCGAAGCGCAACAGCCACTGCGCCGACTCGAAGGGCGGCCGGTAGCAGCCGAAGCGTCCGTCCTCGACCTCGAAGCTCAGCAGGCGCAACCAGTCGCGCAGGCGCCGGTGGCCGATGAAGTCGCCGTCGCTCGGCAGGTACAGCGGCCTCGTGCTGCGGGGCGCCACGCGCAGCCGAAGTCGACCGAAGCGTTGCCGCAGCCCCCACAGGCTGTTCGGGTTGAATCCGAGGATCACCACCCGCCCCTCCGGCCGCAGCACGCGCTCGACCTCGCGCAACGCCAGGTGCGCGTCGCGCGCGAGCTCCAGCGCGTGCGGTAGCACCACCAGGTCGAGGCTCTGGCTGTCCAGCGGCAGCGCGTCAAAATCGCAGCGCAACATCGCCGCGGAAGGTTCGAGGCCGGGCGACGAAGCCGGCAGCGTCGCCTCGGCGTCGAGCGCGATCCAGCGATGCGGCATGCGGTTTCCGCGCAGGGCGTCGAGCTCCGGCAACCCGAGCTGCAGCGCGTGAAAGCCGAAGATGTCGGCCACCGCCTCGTCGAGCCGGGCCTGCTCCCAGGCGAGGAGGTAGCGCCCGGCAGGTGTTTGCAGCCAGTGGCCCAATCCTATAATCGCGCCGGATCCGCTCATGAACTTGACTGCACTGTCTGCCTTCAGCGACAACTACATCTGGATGGTCGACGATGGCCGCGAGGCAATCGTCGTCGATCCCGGGGAGCCGGGTCCTGTCGAGCTCGCGCTCGACGCGCGCTCACTGGCGCTGGCGGGCATTCTAGTGACCCCCCACCACCTAGATCATGTCGGCGGCCCGAATGCGGGATGCGGCGCCCCACGCTGCCCAGCAGCTCCCGCGAGCGGGCCATGAACCCTTTCATGCGCTGCGCGGAACCCTCGGTCGTGCAGCGCGCGCTCGAGCAGGGTGCGACCGGCGAGTCGCGTGTCGACGTGCTGGCCGCGCTTCGCCAACGGAAGAACAGCAACCGATGATGACCCGGCTCTGCTGTCTGCTCGGCGTCCTGCTGCTGGCCGGCTGCGCCACTGCCCCCTCGACCAGCACGGCACCGCCCCCTGCCGAGCAGGCAGCGCAGAGCACAGCCGCAAGCAGCACGGTCGACGCGTCGGTCGCCCCTGTCGTGCAGCCCGCACAGACCGCTGCTGCGGAACGTGCCGCGCGCCGAGCCGGCGGCGCGATCGATCCCGACGACGAAGCCGCACGAACCGATCTCTGGGCGCGCGTGCGGCGCGGTTTCGCGATGCCCGACCTCGACTCGCCACTGGTGCGCGACCGCGAGCAGTGGTACGCGACGCGGCCCGACTACGTGGCGCGCATGACCGGCCGCTCGAGCCGCTACATGTTCTACGTCGTCGAGGAGATCGAACGCCGCGGCATGCCGACCGAACTCGCACTGCTCCCGTACGTCGAAAGCGCGTTCAACCCGCAGGCGATATCGACTGCCAGGGCCTCGGGCATGTGGCAATTCATGGCTGCGACCGGCAAGGACTTCGACCTCAAGCAGAACGTGTTTCGCGACGATCGGCGCGACGTGCTCGCGTCGACGCGCGCCGCTCTGGACTACCTGTCGCGCCTGTACGCACAGTTCGGCGACTGGCAACTCACCCTCGCCGCCTACAACTGGGGCGAGGGCAACGTGCAGCGCGCGATTGTGCGCAACCAGAAGGCCGGATTGCCGACCGACTTCGCCAGCCTGAAGATGCCCGACGAGACACGCCTGTACGTGCCCAAGCTGCAGGCAGTGAAGAACATCGTCGAGCAGCCCGCGAAGTTCGGCCTGGCGCTGCCGCCGCTGGCCAACCACCCGTACTTCCTGAGCGTGCCGATCGAACGCGACATCGACGTCGAACTCGCAGTGCGCCTGTCGGGCGTGTCGATGGAAGAGTTCAAGACCTTGAACCCGCACATGAACAAGCCGGTCATCCTCGCCGCCGGCACGCCGCAGATACTGCTGCCGTACGACAACGCGAACCGCTTCCTGCACGGCCTGGCCGCCCATCGCGGCTCCACCGCGAGTTGGACCGCCTGGGTCGCGCCGAAGACACTCAAGCCTGCCGAGGCGGCAAAGCAGGTCGGGACGAGCGAAGCCACGTTGCGCGAGGTGAACCAGATCCCGCCGAAGATGCTGGTCAAGGCAGGCTCGACGCTGCTCGTGCCGCGCGGCGCCGCGCGCCAGGCCGACGTGACTCAGGCCGTCGCGGACAGCGCGACGATCTCGCTCGCGCCGGACCTGCCGCCGCTACGCAAGGTCTCGGTCAAGGCCGGCAAGAATGACAACGTGGCTTCGATTGCCAGGCATTACCGCGTCAGCGCGGAGCAGGTAGCGCAGTGGAACCAGGTCAGCACCAGCGCGAGCTTCAAGGCCGGCCAGGCGCTCGTGGTCTACACCCCGGCCAAGGCCGTCCGGGTGGCCGCGAAGCCCACACCCAAGGTCAGCACGCGCGGCCGGCCGGCGGCCTCGACGGCCGCTCCGGCGCGCGTGGCGCTGGCGGCGCGCTGAGCAATCAGCGTCGCCGTGGCAAGGAGCCGGTCAACGATCGACTCCCTGCCCTCGCAACGCCGATATCAGCCGAAATTGGCCTCGGCAAAGCGCCAGTTCACGAGTGAGGCGAGGAAGGCCTCGACCCACTTCGGACGCTGGTTGCGGTAGTCGATGTAGTAGGCGTGCTCCCACACGTCGATCGTCAGCACCGGCTTGTCGCCGGTCGTCAGCGGCGTGCCGGCCGCGCCCATGTTGACGATGTCGACGCTGCCGTCGGCCTTCTTGACGAGCCAGGTCCAACCGGAGCCGAAGTTGCCGACCGCGCTCTTCGTGAACGCTTCCTTGAACGCGGCGTAGCTGCTCCACTTCGCGACGATGGCCTTGGCCAACGCACCGCCCGGCTCGCCGCCGCCGCCCGGCTTCATGCAGTTCCAGAAAAACGTGTGGTTCCAGATCTGCGCCGCGTTGTTGTAGACGCCGCCGGATGACTTCCTGACGATGTCCTCCAGGCTCATCGCCTCGAACTCGGTGCCCTTCTGCAGGTTGTTGAGATTCACGACGTAAGCGTTGTGATGCTTGCCGTGGTGGTACTCGAGCGTCTCCTTGCTCAGATGCGGCGCCAGTGCATCGAGCGCATAGGGCAAGGCGGGCAGTGTGTGTTCCATGGGCATCCTCCTCTGGGTTGGGTGAGTCGACGGATTGTAGGCAGCTTGCCTGACCCTGACTCGAGTGGCGCCTTCTGTGCAGCGGCTCTCAGCGCGGCGCTCGTCCCGAGCGTTCGACCGAGATGACCGTCGCGCTCAGTTGCCCATCGGCGAGCGTGGCGGCGATGCGCTGCCCCGGCGCGACCTGCGCTGCCGAGGTCAGTGCCGCGCCTTGCGCGTCGCTGAGCCACGCATAGCCGCGCGCGAGCACGTGGTGGGGGGCCAGCGCTTCCAGACGCGCCGCGAGCGACGCGAGACGCTGCGCATGTTGCGAGCCAAGCACTGCCACCGCTCGGCGCAGCCGCAGCGCGGTCTGGCGTTCCTGCTGCGCCCGTGCGAGGCAGGCCTGACGGACTGCGGCGGCAAGACGGTGCTGGAGCATCGCGAGCGCCTGGCGCTGGCGGCGCAACAACTCGGTCGGGCGAGCCAGGCGCAACGCTGCATGGTCGAGCCGCTGGCGGCGAGCGTCCAGCGCGCGCTGCACGCGCTGCTGAAGGGCCGCAGCAAGCGCCTGCAGGGCCGCCACACAATCGAGCCGTGCCGGCGCTGCCAGTTCGGCGGCCGCCGTCGGCGTGGGCGCGCGCAGGTCGGCGGCAAAGTCGGCCAGCGTCACGTCGGTCTCGTGGCCGACGCCGCACAGCACCGGCAACGGGCAGGCCGCAATGGCGCGCACCACGCGCTCGTCGTTGAACGCCCACAGGTCTTCCAGCGAGCCACCGCCACGGGAGACGATCAGCAACTCGACCTCGGCGCGCCGCCCGGCCAGGCCGATCGCTTCGACCAGGGCCCCGGGTGCCTCGTTGCCTTGTACGGGGCTCGGGTAGACGATCAGCTCGACCTGCGGCGCACGGCGCGCGAACGCACTCGCCACATCGTGCAGCGCAGCTGCGGCCAGCGAGGTGACGATGCCTACGCGGCGCGGAAAGCGCGGCAGCGGGCGCTTGCGCCCAGGGTCGAACAGGCCCTCGGCCTCGAGCCTCGCCTTCAGGCGCAGGAACTGCTCGAACAGCGCGCCGGTACCGCCACGCTGCATCGCCTCGACGACGAACTGCAACTCGCCGCGTGGCTCGTACAGGGCCACGCGTCCTCGCACCTCGACCTGTTGCCCCTCGGCAGGGCTGAAGTCCAGCAGACCCGCGGCGCGGCGAAACATCGCGCAGCGGATCAGTGCCGCTTGGCCGTCGGCATCCTTGAGGCTGAAATAGCAATGCCCACTGGCAGCGCGCGAGAAGCCCGAGATCTCACCCCTGACCGTGCACGCGGCAAAGCGCGCCGCAAGCGCATCGCCCAGCGCATGCAACAATGCTGCGACGCCCCAAACGAGGCGCCCCGGCAGCGCCTCGGCCGCGGATGGCAGTGGCTCGATCACCGCCGCAGCCCAGCGCTGGCGCGGGCTGAGAACTCCACAGCCGCGCCTGTCATGGCCGGGCGGGGCGAAACCCCTGTCACGAGGCTGTCATGATCGTGCAAGTGATTGATTTGCAAGGGAAACTTTCTGCCCAAGTTTTCAGCAACCTGTCCCAGGCCCTATGTTTTCTGAGCCCGCGGGCTGCCGCCAACGGGTTACCCACAATGTTGTCCACAGATCGCGGGGATAGTTTTCCGATCCGCCGGCCAAGCGGCATCACCCGCGCACGAGGGCTCGCGCCGACGACCCGGCTCGGCCCCGCCTTCAGGCCATAATTGCGGCTCCGAAAGGCCGCGCCTGCCTCCCGAAGGATCACCTTGCTGTCGATCATACAAGCCGCTGGCTGGCCCATATGGCCACTGCTCCTGTGTTCCGTCATCGCGCTGACGCTGGTGATCGAGCGGCTGGCCAGCCTTCGCGCGAGGCGCGTCGCACCTCCCCGGCTGCTCGACGAAGTGATCTCCGTCACGCGGGCAAGTTTGCCGGCCGCCGACGTAGTCAACAAGCTGGCCGAAAGTTCGGTGCTGGGTGGCGTGCTGGCGGGTGGGCTGCGCGCGGTGATTGCCGAACCGCGGATCAGCGAAGACGCGCTGCGCGACAGCTTCGAATCGGCCGGACGCGCGGCCCTGCATGGTCTGGAGCGCTACCTGAACACGCTCGGCACCATCGCCTCTGCGGCGCCGCTGCTCGGGCTGCTCGGCACCGTGATCGGCATGATCGAGATCTTCGGCTCGCAGGCCCCGACCGGCGGAGGCAACCCTGCGCTGTTGGCGCACGGCATCTCCGTGGCGCTGTACAACACCGCGTTCGGGCTGATGATCGCAATCCCCTCGCTGATGTTCTACCGCTACTTCCGCCGCCGGGTCGACACCTATGCGCTCGACATGGAGCAGGCGGCCGAACGCATGGTGCCACACCTGATGCGCTTCGCGGTGCCGCGCCAGATCGGTTAGGGCTGCGACGCGCGCCATGCCGATGAACTTTCGCCGGCGCGAGCCGGAAGAGCCCGAGATCAACCTGATCCCGTTCATCGACGTGTTGCTCGTGATCCTGATCTTCCTGATGCTCTCGACCACCTACTCCAAGTTCACCGAACTCCAGGTGACGTTGCCGGTGGCCGACGCCGAGCGGCTGCGTGACCACCCGCGCGAGATCATCGTCGCCATCGCCGCCGACGGGCGTTACGCGATCGATCGCAGGGCAGTCGACGGGCGCGGCGTCGACGTGCTGGCAGCCGAGCTCGGTGCCGCCGCCGCGGGATCGAAAGATCCCATGATCATCATCTCGGCGGACGCCAACGCCACGCACCAGAGCGTCATCGTCGTGATGGACGCAGCCCGGCGCGCCGGGCTGGCACGGTTGACCTTCGCGACCCAGGCCTCGCGCGGCGCGGAAAGCCGCTGACATGACAACCCCAAGACACCTGCGGTGTCGCCCCCCGAGGGCCCCTCGGTCCTCCAGCGAGCGGCCAGGCGAGGACTGAGGGGCCCTTGACCCGGTCGCTGCAGCAGCGCCTCGAGGCGTCCTGGTCCACGCGCGGGCCGCTTGCCTGGCTGCTGCTGCCGCTGTCACTGCTGTTTCGATGTGCAATCGCGCTGCGCCGCGGCCTCGTCCTCGCCGGACTGTTGCGCAGCGAACGCCTGCCGGTGCCGGTGGTGGTCGTCGGCAACGTCGTCGTCGGCGGCGCGGGCAAGACGCCTGCGGTGATCGCGCTTGTCACGATGCTGCGCCGGCAGGGCTGGACGCCGGGCATCGTGTCGCGCGGCTACGGCCGCAGCAGCGACGCACCGCTGGCCGTCAGGCGCGATACCGCTGCGCGGGTCAGCGGTGACGAGCCTCTGCTGCTGCACCTGCGCACCGGCGCGCCGGTGCAGGTGGGTCGCGACCGGGCCGCCGCCGGGCGCGAACTGCTGCGGCGCCACCCCGAGCTGAACATCCTCATTGCCGACGACGGCCTGCAGCACACCCGCCTGGCGCGCGATGCGCAGCTGATCGTGTTCGACGAGCGTGGCGCCGGCAACGGCCTGCTGCTGCCGGCGGGCCCGCTGCGCGAACCGCTGGCGCGCGAGGCGCCCCCCCGCAGCGTGGTCGTCTACAACGCGCCCGCCGCCAGCACCACGTGGCCCGGCGGCGTGGCGCACCGCGGCCTTGCCGGCGCGGCCCCGCTTGCCGCCTGGTGGGCCGGCGAGGCGCCGAGCCCGTCCACGCTGGCCGCTCTGTGCGGCCGCCCGGTTCTCGCCGTCGCGGGCGTTGCCCGGCCAAGCCGTTTTTTCGCGATGCTGCGGGGGCATGGGTTGCAGATCGACGAGCTGGCGCTGCCCGATCACTTCCCCTTCCAGGGTCTGCCATGGCCGGCGGGAACGAGCGACGTGATCCTGACCGAGAAGGATGCCGTCAAGCTGCCGCCGACGAGGCAACTCGGTGCAACGCGGGTCTGGGTCGCGACGCTAGACTTCCGGCTCGACCCGGCCTCGGAGGCGGCGCTGCTGCGGCTGCTGCCCTCGCCTCCGGAGCAACCCGAGGAATGACGATGGACCACCGACTGCTCGAACTGCTGGTATGCCCCCTTTGCAAGGGGCCGCTCGACTACCAGCGCGCACCGCCCGAGCTCGTCTGCAACGCAGATCGCCTCGCGTTCCCGATCCGCGACGGCATCGCGGTGATGCTCGAGAGCGAGGCGCGCTCGCTCGACCTCGCCGCGGCCGAGCCTGCACCCGAGGCTCCCCCTTGAGCTTCACGGTGCTCGTGCCGGCGCGTCTTGCGTCGAGCCGCCTGCCACGCAAGCCGCTGGCCGAGATCGGCGGGCTGCCGATGGTGGTGCGTGTTGCACGGCGTGCCGCGCTGTCGGCGGCGTCGCGCGTGGTCGTCGCCGCCGACGACGTCGAGATCGTTCAGGCCTGTGAACAGCACGGCGTGGCCGCGCTGCTGACGCGCACCGATCACGCGACCGGCAGCGACCGCCTGGCCGAGGCCTGCATGCTGCTCGGCCTGGCCGGCGACGCGCTGGTGGTGAACGTGCAGGGCGACGAGCCGCTGATCGAACCGGCGCTGATCGATGCCTGCGCCGCGCTGCTGCGCGAGCGCACGGACTGCGTGATGGCCACGGCGGCGCACGCCATCGCCAGCGCGGCCGAACACGCCAACCCGAACGTCGTGAAGGTCGTGCTCGACGCTGCCGGGCGCGCGCTGTACTTTTCACGTGCGCCGATCCCGTTCTGGCGCGATGCCCAGCCGGTGCACGCCCTGCCCTCCCCCGCGCCGCTGCGACACATCGGCCTGTACGTCTATCGCGCCGCGTTCCTGCGCCGCTTTCCGGCGCTGCCAACGTGCCCGATCGAGGAAACCGAGGCGCTCGAGCAGCTGCGCGTGCTGTGGCACGGCGAGCGCATCGCGGTGCACCTGAGCGCACACCGGCCCGGGCCCGGTGTCGACACACCGGAGGACCTGCGGCGCGTGCGCGCGTTGTTTGCCTAGAGGGCGCACGCGTGTCAGCTTCGCGCAGGGGGCCGCATGGTATTCTCGTTTCAACCCGAGACCGGAGCGCGCTGCAGGCCCGAAAGCTCCGCGCAACAAGACAACGAGGAACCGCAGATGAGACTGATACTCCTGGGCCCGCCGGGTGCCGGCAAGGGCACGCAGGCCACCTTCATCTGCCAGAAGTTCGGCATCCCGCAGGTTTCCACCGGCGACATGCTTCGCGCCGCGATGAAGGCCGGCACCGAGATGGGCCTCGCAGCGAAGAAGGTCATGGACTCCGGCGGCCTGGTGAGTGACGAGATCATCATCAGGCTGGTGAAGCAACGCATCGAGCAGCCCGATTGCGCCAACGGTTTCCTGTTCGACGGCTTCCCGCGCACGATTCCGCAGGCCGATGCGATGAAGGCCGCGGGCGTGCCGATCGACGCAGTGCTCGAGATCGACGTGCCCGACACGGCGATCATCGAACGCATGAGCGGGCGGCGCGTACACCCGGCGTCGGGCCGCACCTACCATCTGAGCTTCAATCCGCCAAAGATGGAGGGCAGGGACGATTTGACGGGTGAAGCGCTGGTGCAGCGCGAAGACGACCGCGAAGAGACGGTGAGGAATCGCCTGGCCGTGTACCAGGCCCAGACGCGGCCGCTGATCGCCTACTACGAGCGATGGTCCGCCAGCGGCGACTCGGGCGCGCCGCGCCTTTGTCGCATCTCGGGCACCGGCAGCGTCGACGAGATTCGCGACCGCGCGTTCGCGGCGCTGGCCTAGGATGACTGCCCCAAGCTCACTGCGTTCGCGGGCCCCGGGGGGCATTCAGTCGGCTTGGCGCAGCCCGGCGCTCGACTGATCCCTCACAGAAAGGAGCAACACATGGACATCGCAGGCAAGGTATTCATCGTCACCGGGGGCGCATCGGGCCTCGGCGAAGGCACGGCACGCATGCTCGCCGCCCAGGGTGGAAAGGTGGTGGTCGCCGATCTGCAGCAGGACAAGGGCGAAGCCGTGGCGCGCGAGATCGGCGGCGTCTTCGTCAAGTGCGATGTCAGCCAGGAAGCCGATGCTCAGGCCGTCGTCGCGAAGGCCACGGCAATGGGCAAGCTGATGGGCCTCGTCAACTGCGCCGGCATCGCGCCCGCGGTCAAGACCGTCGGCAAGGACGGCGCACATCCGCTGGCCACCTTCACGAAGACGATCACCGTCAACCTGATCGGCAGCTTCAACATGATCCGTCTCGCCGCCGCGGCGATGAGCAAGAACGAGCCCGAGCCGACGGGCGAGCGCGGCGTGCTGATCAGCACCGCGAGCGTCGCCGCCTACGACGGCCAGATGGGCCAGGCCGCGTACTCGGCCTCCAAGGGCGGTGTGGTCGGCATGACGCTGCCGATCGCGCGCGACCTCGCGCGCAACGGCATCCGCAACATGACGATCGCACCAGGCATCTTCGGCACGCCGATGCTGTTCACGATGCCCAAGGAGGTGCAGGACGCGCTGGCCGCGAGCGTGCCGTTTCCCAGCCGTCTGGGCACCCCGGCGGACTATGCCAAGCTGGTGCACCAGATCGTCACCAACGAGATGCTCAACGGCGAGGTGATCCGCCTGGACGGCGCGATCCGCCTGGCGCCGAAGTAGGGTTCACGGAGCGCACCGCTTGCGCTTCGTGACCGCACCCGCCCGCACGGTCGGCTGGAGCGAGCTGCGACTCGTCCTTCTCGGCCTGCTGCTTGCAGGTTGCGCGGCGCCGGCGCTGCGGGACAACGGGCAGTCGGAGCCGGCTCCGACTGCCGGCCAGCCCGAACTGGCCATGCCGGTCAGCGTCAAGCCGGGTTGGCGATTCGAGCGCCAGGCCATCGTCGCGGCGCATCCGCTCGCTGCAGAAGCCGGGGCACAGATGCTGCGCGCCGGCGGCTCGGCGCTCGATGCGGCGATCGCGGCCCAGCTGGTGCTGGGCTTGGTGGAGCCGCAATCCAGCGGCATCGGCGGCGGTGCCTTCCTGGTGCTGTGGGACGGCCAGACCGTCGAGGCCTGGGACGGCCGCGAAACGGCTCCTGCGGCCGCCGACGAGCGCCTCTTTCTCGACGCCTCGGGCAAGCCGCTCGCGTTCGACGCCGCGCTGGTCGGTGGCCGCGCGGTCGGCGTTCCTGGTGTGCTGCGCATGCTCGAGGCAGCACACCGCATGCAGGGCCGCCTGCCCTGGGCGCGCCTGTTCGAGCCGGCCATAGCACTCGCCGAACAGGGCTTCGCGATCTCGCCTCGCCTGCATCTGCTACTGAAGGGGGATCCGTACCTGAAGCGCGATCCGGTCGCTCGCGCACTGTTCTACGACGAGACCGGCGAGGCGCTCGCCGTCGGGGCGCTCTTGCGCAACCCGGAGTACGCCGCCGTGCTGCGCGAGATCGCCGACCGCGGCGCCGACGCGCTGCACCACGGCCCGATTGCGCTGGCCATCGTCAGGGCCGTGCGGCAGCACGCGGGCAATCCGGGAAGGCTGAGCGAATCCGACCTCGCCGGCTACGCGCCGAAGCAGCGCGCCGCGCTGTGCAGCCTCTGGCAGACGCTCCGCCTGTGCGGCGTGCCACCGCCATCGTCGGGCCTGCTGGCGACGGCGCAGATCCTGGGCATCACGACGATCGCCGCGCAACGCCTGCCCATGGGCACGTTCACGGGCCTGCCGAATCCCGAGTTCCTGCACGTCTACAGCGAAGCCTCACGCCTGGCTTTCGCCGACCGCAACCGGTACGTGGCCGACCCCGATTTCGTCACGCCGCCCGCGGGCAGTTGGAACAGCCTGCTCGCGCCGGCTTACCTCGCGCAGCGTGCGTCGCTGATCGGCGAGCGGGCGATGGGCCGAGCGCAACCCGGCGTTCCGCCCGGCGCCACGATCGCCTGGGCGGACGACCGCGGTCCGGAGCGACCTTCGACCTCCCATCTGTCCGTCGTCGATGCCTCGGGGCAGGCGGTGGCGATGACGACGAGCATCGAACAGCAGTTCGGCGCCCGCCTGATGGTCAACCGCGGGATCGGGCTGGCCGGCGGCTTCCTGCTCAACAACCAGCTGACAGATTTCAGCTTCGTCGCCGAGCAGGGCGGACGCCCGGTCGCCAATCGCGTGCAGGGCGGCAAGAGGCCACGCTCGAGCATGTCGCCGATGCTCGTGTTCGACCGCTCGACAGGCGAACTGCTGATGGCCACCGGATCGGCCGGCGGGATGGCGATCATCCATCACACGGCCAAGGTGCTGCTCGGCATGACCTGGGGTCTGACGCCGCAGGAGGCGGCGAACCTGCCGAACTTCGGCTCGTTCAACGGACCGACACTGCTCGAGAGGGGCCGCTTTCCGGTAGCCACGGTCGATGCACTGAGTGCGCTCGGTCACACCGTCGACATGCAGGCGATGACGAGCGGCGTACACACCTTGATGCGCCGGCCCGCGGGCGGCTGGCTGGCTGGCGCGGACCCGCGCCGCGAGGGTTCGGCGAGCGGCGACTGACGACCAGGCGCGCAATGGCGTGGAAGCTCCCGCCCACGCTGTCGGCGCGCTGCCAGACAGGTCAGACCTTGCGCTTGCCGAGGATGATCCACATCCTGGCCAGATCGGCCGTGCCGTCACCGCCGGTCACCGTGCGCAGCACGCTCGCCGCCCTCGGATCACCGGCGAGCACCATCGCCTGGCCGAGGCGCAGCTTGCCGTCCTCGGGCCGCTTCAGACCGCCCTTGGCGATGCCCTTCTCGATCAACGCAACACCCTTGTGCGCCTGGCCCGAGAGGGCCTGATTGAAGCCCACGGCGACGAGCGCCGTTCCGTCCTTCGCCGCGAGGGCATCGGCTTCCTTCGCCGGCGCTTCGGCGCGCGCTTCTTCGGCTCTCCTGACGGCCAGGTCGCGCAGCCGCTTCTGCCGATCCGCCTCGGCGCCCGTGCCCAGAAGACCCGCCGCGAAGCCCTTCTCGATCGCCGCCCTGCCCTCGGCGGCGAGGTCCGCCTGCAGCGCGAGCTGCGTCATCTCCATGTAGTCGTTGGCGGCGCGCATGCCACCGGTGGCGAGCATCAGGCGATAGATGTCGAGAGAGAAGCGGTCGGAGAAGCCGGCCTTGCGCTGCACGCCGCCGATCAGCTCGGCCCAGTACTCCTTCTTCGGGTAATAGGTAACGAGGTGCTCCAGCGCGAACAGGTACGCGCTGCCTTCGGGCTGACGCGCGGTGGCGCTCATCAGCAGCTTCAGCCGGTCTTCCGAAGGCACCTTGCCTGCCTTCTCGTCGGCCTGGATCTCGGCCATCAGATCCTTCGTCACCCCCGCGGTGTCACCCGAAAGGTATTGGGCCTGGACCAGCAGGGTCTGCATCTGCGCGCTGTTGCCACCGTCGCGCACATAGCGCTGCGCCCACTCGACGGCCTTCGGGTACTCCTTGGCGCGGTAGTAGCCGCCGGCGATCGACTCGACCATGCGCAGCTTCTCGGCCGCACTCAGCTTGCCCGAGGCGCTGACCGCCTCGTAGGACTTCGCAGCCGTCGCCATGTCGCCTGCGCCCGAGGCGGCGGCGAGCCGCATGCGCTCGATCAGGTAGATCTCGTTCGCCGTCTTGTTGGGCACGACCTCGGCGTCGTGCACCTTGACCAGCGCCTCCTTGAACTTCTGCGCCTTGATGAGCGTCTGCGCCGCCTGCAGCGGCGTGCCGACCTCGGGGCGCACCGTGTCCTGCGCCTGCACGGCGCCGGCCAGCAGGGCCAGCGATACGGCGGCGATGCGAAGTGCATGTCTCATGGCGCTACTTGATGAACTGCTCGTTGCCGACGATGCCGAGCTTGGTCACGCCCAGGCGCTGCGCCGCCGCCATCACCGCGGCGACGTTCTTGTAGGCGACCAGCTTGTTCGGCCGCAGGTGGACCTCGGGCTGGTCGGTCTGCGCAGCGGCCTGCACGAGCCGGCCTTCGAGCTCCTTCTGGTCGGCCAGGGTCTCGCCGTTCCACAGCACCGTGCCGTCGAAGTCGACATCGATCGTCACCACGACCGGTGGCGTCGCCGGCGGCGGCGGGTTGCCGGCCGGCATGTTCAGGTTCACCGAGTGCAACTGCACCGGGATCGTGATGATCAGCATGATGATCAGCACCAGCATCACGTCGATCAACGGCGTGGTGTTGATGTCCATCATCACTTCGTCTTCGCTCGAACCGCCCGAGCCGATGTTCAACGCCATGGTGTCTTCCAGTTCCTGGCTCAGCCCTTCGGAGGCGGCTCGGTGACGAAGCTGATCTTCAGGATGCCGGCGCGCTGGCAGGCGAAGACCACGCGCCCGATCGATTCGTAGCGGCTCTCCTGGTCGCCGCGGATGTGGACCTCGGGCTGCGGCTCGAGCACCGACACCTTCTTCAGCCGCTCGACCAGCACGTTGTTGTCGGACACGAGCTGAAGGTTCCAGAACACGTCGCCGTCCTTGTTGACCGCGATCTCGATGTTCTCGGGCTTGGTCTGCCGTGGCAGGTTGGCCTCGCTCGGAAGCCGCACGTTGACGCTCTGCGTGACCACCGGAATCGTGATCAAGAAGATGATCAGCAGCACCAGCATCACGTCTACCAGCGGAGTCGTGTTGATGGCCGAGACCACCTCGTCGTCGCCGCTGTCCGAGCCGATGTTCATCGCCATGGAGTGCTTCCTCAGCGCGTGCTCTGCGGCGCCGAGCGGCTGCCCATCAGGACGCCGTGCAGGTCGGAACCGAAGCCACGCACCGACTCCATCGTGACCTTGTTGCGACGCACCAGCCAGTTGTAGCCGAGCACCGCCGGTACCGCGACCGCGAGGCCGAAGGCCGTCATGATCAGCGCCTCGCCCACCGGGCCGGCGACCTTGTCGATCGACGCCTGGCCGGCGATGCCGATCGCGGTCAGCGCGTGATAGATGCCCCACACGGTGCCGAACAGGCCGATGAAGGGCGCCGTCGAGCCGACGGTGGCGAGGAACGCCAGGCCGTCCTGCAGCCGGCTCTGCACGGTGTCGACGCTGCGCTGCACGCTCATCGAGACCCAGGTGTTGCGGTCGATGTTCTCGGTCAGTGCGCCCTCGTGGTGATCGCTCGCGTCCATGCCGGACTCGGCGATGTAGCGGAACGCGCTGCCCTTCTTCAGCATCTTGGCGCCTTCGGTCAGGCTCGCCGCCTTGAAGAAGCCGTTGCGCGCCGCCTTGGCCTCGCGCGAGAGCTTCAGGCTCTCCCACAGCTTGGTGAGCAGGATGTACCAGCTGCCCATCGACATGAAGACGAGGATGACCAGCGTGCCGCGCGCGACGAAGTCGCCCTGCGCCCACAGTGCCGACAGGCCGTACGGGTTGTCGACCGTCTCTTTCGTCACCGCGGGCGGCATCGGCGGCGGCACGGGCGCAGCGCTCGTGTCGGCGGGCGCCGTGGCGCCGGCCGCGGGCGCGGCGTCGGCGGGCTTCGCGCCCTGGGCAAGTGAGAGCGACGGCAGCACGACCAGCGAGGCGGCAAGGGTGAGCGCCGCGAGTTGGGTGGACAGACGGGTGGTCATGGGAGAGGTTTCCTGTGTGGCAACTTGTCGGTTCGATGAAGGGATTGCGGGCGGCGCGACCTCATGAAGCGGCCTGCCCCTGCGTGATGGGATCAATCAACCTTGAAGACGAATTCCTGATCGGCGAGGTGGTCTCCGCTGCACGTGTACTGCAGCATCGCCTCGCGCACGGCCGCATCGAACAGGCTGCGCGGATTGGCGCGCAGGATCTCGACCTCGACCACCTTGCCGCCACGGATCGTGGCCCGCGCGACGACGGTGCCGCCGGTGCCCGACTGCAACGCCTTGCGCGGCATCGTCGGCGGCACCATCACCGAGCAGATCGTGCCGATCGACACGACGGTCGGTTTGGCCGGCGCGGGCGGAGCGGGCGGGGCGGGCGGTGCCAGCGGTCGGATCTCGGTCTGCGGCGCCGGCGGCGTCGGCGTCGTCGCGGTGATCGTGTTCTGCACCGGCGCCGGCACGGCGATCTGCACTTCCGGCGGCGGGATGAACGGCGGCGGCGGCGCCTCGAGCTTGGGCGGCGGCGGCAGCATCCGCTCGGGCGGAGGCGGCGGTGCCCTGACCTCTTCGATGACCTTGGTCTCGATCGGCTGCTTGATCACCTCGACGATCTTCTTGCCCAGGCCCGTCACGAGCGCGTAGATCACGATCACGTGCAGCGCGATGACCACGGTGATGCCCAGCACGTGCTTCTGGGGTTCCAGATGCCGCGACGAATAGTCCATGTCCTGGGGGTCTCGAGAGGGGAATGGCTGCGAGGTTAACAAAAATGCCCGCCGGCTTGTGGCCAGCGGGCACGCTGCGTTTCGGGAACGGACGACGAGCTTGATTATACAAGCGAGCGCCCGTCCCTTCGGGCCAGGGCGAAGTTCAGAACTGGTACGTGCCGCGCAGGTAGTAGGTGCGGCCGGTCGGGTCGTAATAGCGCGGGTCGTAGCCCGCCTGGAAAGTCTCGGTCTGGTTCGAGAAGGGCGGGTCGCGATCGAACAGATTGCGAATGCCCAGCGTCAACGCGATGTTCTTCGTCGGTGTCCACGTCCCGAACAAGTCGAACTTTGCATAGAACGGAACGCGGTTCCCCTCATCGCCCAAGTTCTGATCCGTGTATCCCGACTGCGTGTAAGACGCAAAACCGAG
>Ga0209048_10001333_pt1 | contig 25496 bp, 26 predicted proteins | sample FrelakmetCRP12CR_FD_187146 | JGI IMG/M metagenome (GOLD analysis project Ga0209048, IMG submission 187146) | Freshwater lake sediment microbial communities from the University of Notre Dame, USA, for methane emissions studies - CRP12 CR (SPAdes)... | ecosystem: Environmental > Aquatic >... | reverse complement strand
ACATAACGGGAGGTGAAAAGATGGGAGAAGTTAAAACGATAACAAAGATCCCGGTTGGGGCAGTCGCCTTGATGGCTGCTGTTATTGGCGCCGTTCTGGGACTCATTGAAGGAATAATTTCAGCTATCGGCATTGCAGCTTTTACTTCGGCGTTGCCGAGCTCGATATCTAACGTTGGCTTAGGAGCGGCTGGTGCACTAGTCGTCATTATCGGTAGCATTATCGGCGGCTTCATTGGCGGCTATATCGTAACAGCAATATTAGCACTGATTTACAATTGGGTAGCGCCTAGAATTGGCGGCGTTAAGTTAGAACTCGAGTGACGGCAAAAGCGTACGCATAAGCCTAAATCGTAGATCTCTGGCGCTCAACGTAACGCGGTGGGCGTCACTCTTTATCTTTTTTGGTGAACGAATAGTAGTCCCCGCGACGTTATCTGTGCATACCGCTGAGCGCAGGCTTCAAATAAGAGCAAGAAGACAGCGTGTTGGGGGAGTTCCTGAATACTCTTAAGCACACTCATATCGAATTCCATCTCAGTTGAACTGAATCAAGACAATGAACTGGAGCATCGGTACGAAAGAGAAGAGCACGTACGATAATGCTGTACACACGGCGTTTGCCCCGCAGCTCGACTTGGTGACTACCTCCGATCGCGCGAACCTACAAAATGTAGCGACCCTCGTTCGGATAATGAGCACTTCAAATGACTCGGAACTCATACGAGTCAGCGTTTCTAAAGCGCGCTGTGCCTATGAGTGTTTGACCGATGAATCGCACAGAGGAAGGGGTAAGCCGTGAGCGAAGCGAGAACCGTCGTCCTACGACAAGAGGAATTCGACGCTGTTGTGTTCGATATGGACGGGGTGGTCACCAAGACCGCCGCCGTCCATGCCACCGCATGGAAACGGCTTTTCGACGACTACATGGAAGAGCGCTCACGAAGAACTGGCGAGGACTGGCATCCGTTCGACGCTGAGGTCGATTACCGCGAGTACGTCGACGGTAAACCGCGCTACGACGGGGTGCGCAGCTTCCTCGCCTCGCGAGATATCATGCTCCCGGAGGGAACGCCCGAAGATGCCATCGACGCGGACACAGTGTGTGGGCTCGGGAACCGGAAGAACGGCTACTTCTTGGAGGAGCTCGAGCAGCACGGTGTGGGCGTGTTCGAAAGCACTGTCAGGCTCGTGCGCATCCTCCAGGGCGTCGGCATCGGGACCGCCGTCATCTCGGCGAGCAAAAACGTAGCGCTCGTCCTCGGCGCCGGTGGCGTCGGTGACCTCTTCTCGGTTTGCGTGGATGGCATCACCGCGGCCGACATGGGACTGCCCGGCAAGCCCGATCCGGCTGTCTTTGTGGAGGCCGCGCGCAGGCTCGGCGCCATCATAAAGCGCACCGTCGTCATCGAAGACGCCCGCGTCGGTGTGGAGGCCGGCCGCCGGGGCGGCTTTGGCCTTGTGATCGGGGTCGACCGCACAGGCGATGCCAAGGGTCTGCTCGCCGCGGGCGCCGATGTGGTGGTCTCCGACTTGGCGGAAGTGGTCGTGGACCCACCCTTCAGTCCGTCCGCGCTGGTCTGCGCGGGCGACATTGACCGCCGGCTCTGCCAGGCCACGCCGGCGCTCTTCTTCGACTACGACGGCACGCTGACTCCGATCGTGGCACATCCGGACCTGGCCGTCCTCTCCGACGACATGAGAGCAGCGCTTGAGGGCTTGGCGGCGGCGCACTTCCCTGTGGCAATCATCAGTGGCCGCGACCTGGCCGACGTTCGTAGGATGGTCGGCATCGACGGCATCGTGTACGCGGGCTCACACGGGTGCGACGTCGACGCCCCCGAGGCGCTGGGAGGGCGCGTCCAGCACGCACCCCTCGCGTCCGGCGACGACTTGGCGGCGGCGCGCGCCGCCCTCACGAGGAAGGTGGAGGACATTCCCGGAGCCTGGGTGGAGCACAAGACCTTCGCGGTAACGGTGCACTACCGCCAGACACCGCCCGACCAGGTGCCGCGCGTTATGGCCGCTTTCGATGATGTGGCTCCCGCCTTCCCTGGACTGCGCAGGACCACCGGCAAGATGGTCCTCGAGCTGCGGCCGGCCATCGCCTGTTATGACAAGGGCAAGGCGCTGCTGTGGCTGCTCGAGCGGCTGCAGACGGCCGCTGGGACGTACGTGCCGCTCTACATCGGCGACGACACCACCGACGAAGACGCGTTCCGGGCGATCGCCGGTCGCGGTGTGGGCGTGCGCATCGGCGACCCGCACGACATGACCGCCGCCGATTACAGCCTCGCCGATGTAGGGGAGGTTCTGGAGCTCTTCCGCGCGCTCATCGCTTTGGAGGAACCGCCGTGAGCGGCGTCGGCACGGCTGCCTCTGGGCGGAGCGGAGACCGATGGAAGCTTGTCTACGAGACGTATTGCCCGGAGGACGAGGGGTTGCGCGAGGCCCTCTGTGCCGTGGGCAACGGGTACTTCGTCACCCGTGGCGCCGGCGCGCAGAGCTCGGCGGACCGCGTGCACTACCCCGGAACGTATCTTGCTGGCTGCTTTAATCGCTTGATCAGCGACGTGGCCGGACGAGCCATCGAGAACGAGGACCTCGTAAACCTGCCCAATTGGCTACCTCTCACGTTCCGCATCGACAACGGCCCTGCGTTCGACGTCGACGGCGCCGATCTGCTGCAGTACCGGCAGGAGCTCGACCTTCGCCAGGGCGTCCTGAGGCGTTCACTGGTCTTCAGGGACGATGCGGGCCGCGAGACCGAGCTGACCGAGCGCCGCTTCGTGAGCATGGCGGACAAGAACCTCGCGGCCCTTGAAGTGACGCTCACTGCGCGAAACTGGTCCGGTCACGTCACCTTCGTGTCGGCCCTCGACGGGTCGATGGTCAACGCCGGCGTGCCGCGATACCTCGACCTCGCGTCAGCCCACCTCGAGCCCGTCGCCACATCGCGACCGGATCCCGAAACGATCTGTCTCGTGGCGGAGACCTCGCAGTCGCGCATCCGCATCGCTGAGGCCGCGCGTACGAGGCTGAAGGTCGGCGGTGATCCCGCGCCCGTCGCCGCTGAGCTGATCGAGCGTACGGGCTACGTCGGGCTGGTGCTGCCGGCAGCGGCTCAGTGCGGTGTCCCACTGACAGTCGAGAAGACCGTTGTTCTGTGCACGTCACGTGAGAGTGGCATCTCCGAACCTGCCTACGCCGCTCTCGCGCGGCTGGGGGACGCCGGCGACTTCGCCGCCCTCCTCGAGAGCCACATCGAGGCTTGGGACGCGATCTGGCACCGCTGCAACGTCGATGTGGGTGATGACGATCACGTAGGCATGCTGCTACACCTCCACGCGTGCCACGTGCTGCAGACCGTCTCGCCGCACACCGTCGACCTCGACGCAGGTCTGCCCGCACGCGGCCTGCACGGCGAGGCCTACCGCGGCCACATCTTCTGGGACGAGCTCTATGTGTTCCCGTTTCTGACCGGTGTGTTCCCCGAGATCACGCGGGAGCTGCTGCTGTACCGCTATCGGAGGTTACCAGCGGCCGTGCGCGCGGCCCGCGCCGAAGGGTTCCGGGGGGCTATGTTCCCGTGGCAGAGCGGCAGCGACGGCCGCGAAGAGACGCAAGTGGTGCACCTCAACCCGAAGTCCGGGCGCTGGCTGCCGGACAACAGCCACATTCAGCGGCACGTGAACGTGGCGATCGCCTACAACATCTGGCGCTACTACGAGATCACCGGTGATGTCGCGTTCCTGCGCTCTTACGGGGCGGAGATGCTGCTGCAGATCGCCCGTTTCCTGGCGAGCCTGACGAGCTTCGACGAGGCATGCGGGCGGTTCGTGATACGCGGCGTTATGGGGCCCGACGAATACCATGATGCCTATCCGTGGTCCGACGAGCCCGGCATCGACAACAACGCTTACACGAACGTCATGACCTCTTGGGTCCTCAAGCGTGCTCTCGACGCGCTCGATCGGCTCCCTGTTCTCAGGCGCGACGAGCTCATTCGCAAACTCCGCATCGACGACACTGAGCTTGACTTGTGGCGCGACATCAGCCATCGCCTCTTCGTGCCGTTCCTCCCAGATGGCGTCATCAGTCAGTTCGAGGGCTACGAGCGGCTCGAGGAGTTCGAGTGGGACGCCTATAGGGCCAATTACGGCGATATCACGCGCCTCGACCGTATACTCGAAGCCGAGGGAGACACGCCGAACCGGTACCGCCTGTCCAAGCAGGCGGACACCCTTATGCTCTTTTACCTGTTCCCGGTCGACGAGGTCCAGCGGCTGCTCGTGGGGCTCGGATACGAAGTGGACGAGGCGATCCTGCTGCGCACCATCGACTTCTACGCCGCACGCACCTCTCACGGTTCCACGCTGAGCCGCGTGGTGCACGCCTGGCTGCTCGCACGAACCGACCCGGGCGTTTCGTGGTCGCTGTTCCTCGAAGCGCTCGAGAGCGACCTTTACGATATTCAGGGCGGCACGACGCGCGAGGGAGTACACTTGGGCGTCATGGCCGGCACGATCGACCTGGTGCGCCGCGGGTTCGCCGGCGTCGAACCGGGTGCAGGGTCGGTGTCGATCGACCCGCGGCTTCCGCCCCAGCTGGCCACGCTGCGGTACTCGCTGCTCGTCGGGGGGTGCTGGCTCGACGTCGGCTTGGTGGACGGACTTTTAACACTGTCTAACCGGCTGGGCAACGAGGCCGACATGAAGGTCAAGCTACGAGGCCGGGAGGCCGTGCTGGGTCCCGGCCGGTCGATGGAGACTTCCATCTAGCCCGGCTGCTCGGCCGCGCTAAGCCCGTTTTAAGGCTTACCGCTTTGAACGAGCGCCCTTTTTTGAAGATGTTCTGTCATATCCGGCGCCCGTCAAGTTGTGACAAAAACGCGGTGTCACGCGTTTAAACGCATTTCCTGCCTCACGCGGGATTATAGTCTGTCTGAGCGCACGCTAAATCAGAGGTGGACGTTATGGCGACAAATATAGCGAGCATACAAACTTACGAACCGCTCGACGCGGGCACCTCATCGGCCCTGCGCATAAGTAGGCGCATCGAAAACGAAAAGATTCCACTCTTTATACAAAGGTGCGTCATCGATGCAACGCGCTGGGAAGTCGACGGAACACGATATGATCAATGGCGCGCTGAAAACGGCAACGGAAAAATTCCCGCTGCCGAATGGCGTGAACAAGTTGTCATCCCCCACCTACAGAAGCGGTTTGACGGGCTTGAACTGCGTGACGATGACCGTCTCTACGGGATCCGACACGACACCGCTGAGGAGATAAATGAACGTTTCTACAACCCGCAACAGCTTCGGGGGGCGATGCTCGCAAAGTGCCCAGGACAACGCTGGCTATTTGCTCTTGGGTGCTGTCGAAGGAACAGACCGCAGTAAAATTCGAGTCTCTTTCAAAACTCAATTGTAACGGTAACGCACTCTATCAATAATGCGTGCAGCTGTCCATTCACACATCTGCGTACTCCTTGTCCGGAAAGGCGTCTTCGAATTCGAGCCTCCTGTCCGTGAGCTTGTTGTACCACATCACTGCCTCTTCTGGGCTGAGCGGCGTTAGTTCCGGGTCGTTATTTTCGTCGTCGCCAAAAAACGGCACCGTTTTTTCGTACTTGAAGTAGAGCCCATCAGGCGTGCGGAACAGGTCGACGTTCGTGAGGCCAGTTTTCAGCGATTCAATGCAGATCAGATGCTCGTTTCGCGCAAGCAGAATTGAAGCATCCGTGTCGTATACCACGCCGTCAAACGCTTGTCTCATAACTATGGATCTGTAGAATGAGCTCAAAGATAAGCTTTCTACGTGCGTCGAGAAAGTGACACGTGGCCGCGACGGGTGATGATGACGCTTTTTGTTGAAAGGCGTCAGCAGGAGCGCTACAGGGGGAGCTTGACGTCAGAACACTATTGAACGTTGGCATCGATGAAATAACCACGTGGATGACTTTTCGGTGCGCGTTGGGGTGGTAGATACCCTTTGTAAGCTGCGGAGGTCTGCTTTTCGATAAACACAGCAGTTTTTTATGTTGAACACGATGCCGAACGTCACAAATACCTTGCGTTGAAGACTGATTAGATCATTCCCTCTTTAACGTCAACGGGCGCCTGCGAGTTGGCACATTGCAATAGAATAAATTTTATACCACACGAGTGTATACTGCCTGGTTTTAAGACCGACGGCAATGACGTGAAGAGCGCATAAAAAACTGAAACGCCTATAAGACGTTAAAGTCACAAGCACATGCCCGAACAACGGGTGAACCCCGAACTCACACAGTCGCAGATCGAGCTTGAAGCACGAGATAAGCGCCGCCTGGAGACGTTCATCGACGCCGTCTTCGCCATTGCTATAACGCTCCTCGGGCTGGGGTTAGTCGTACCGATCGTGCAGCATTCGAATGAGGTCCTCTCGGCATCGCTTGTTAGTATGGGGCCGAAGTTCATCGGTTATTTCTTGGGATTCGCCCTGTTGGGCATCCTGCTTAATAGCCATTGGAGACAATTTCAGAATATAGTCTATGCCGACTGGGTGCTGTACTTTATCAACATCCTTTTCCTGTCGTTTGTCGTGCTCGTCCCATTTGCGACGACAGTATGGACTACTTATCCCGACACTACTGCTGGTGTGCTGTTCTTCCACTGCGTCATGTTCATCACGGCGCTCATTCTCTACACAAACTGGTCGTACGTGAGACGACACAAGTTCCTTCTTAAAAAAGATATCGCCGTGCGGACCGTCAGGGTTATCACGTTCAGAACCGCAAGCCTGCCCATCGCGTCAGCACTTGCGATAGCCATCGCTTTTGTCTCCCCACCAATAAGTAACGTCGCATACGTGCTCATCGGTGTTATGATAGCAATGGCACCACTTCACGCAAGGTCGAGACGCGGAAGGTCGGGACGCCAGCCTTTGGACGTGGATGAAGACAAACGTCAAAACATGCCTCGCACTACATAGGACTTCGAAGTGGTAGTCGGAAGTTGTAAGCATTCAAGAGATGACAGCTTAGTACGAGGTCTAGCGCGCATCGGCCGAAAACGCAGTTCGCCCTTTGATCTATTCTCTCAAAAAACTCAATAATGCAAAGAAGCTTTATAACCACTAGGTCAGAACGAACTCGTATGACAGAAAACAGCCGACCACCGGTTCCGCCGTTCACCGAAGAAACAGCAGTTTAAAAGGTCACGGCGTAAAAATAAACGATGCCGAGGTAAAAGAGGCCGACCTTGAGTGCACCAACGGCGTCATACACATCATTGACACTGTATTAATGCCAAAATAGACTGCATTTATGATTTGAGTCTCCGATCGACCTGCGGTTTTGAGGGAGCACAACCGGCACTCGCATTCATAAAAACAGCTTGCGCCGGCGCGGTTCAGATCAACTTCACTGATGGGAAGCGTACGCCGTCTGCCCGCATTTTGCTTAAGAAGTTTGACGAAATCAAAACGCTGGGATTGCTTGACAAAATACGGGTCATCGCGCCCTCTCACGGGCAGATCTGGACCGATCCGGCCAAGATCATTAGTGCCTATACCGACTGGGCCACGGGCAAGGCAAGGACAAGGCCACGATCGTTTACGACACGATGCATCACTGCACCCAAAAGATGGCTCACGCTTGCCGAGGGGCTCATCGCCGGAGGGGCCGACGGCGCGATGTACGTCCTGCGTGTCGACGAACGAAGCGAGGTGGTAGAGGACATCCTCGATAGTAAGATCGTCCTCTTCTGTGCTCCAACCCCGTATAGTGAGCCTTATCCGAGCCTCGGCGACTTAGTCTATTATCTCCCGGGGCTCCGATTTGACAAGACGGGCCAAAAGAAGTTTGCCATCACGTTCGGCGCCATGGGGGGCCTGGGCGGCGCGCCTAAGAAGCTTGCGGAAGACATTTCAGCGTGTGGCTTTGAGGTGGTTCAGCAGTTAGAAGTTTACTTCGTGCCGACAGAAGACGAGCTCATCGAGTACTACGAGGTGGGCACGCAACTCGCTTCACGTATAAAAACGTAAGGCGGCCCCGAAGCGTTTATCACAAGGTTTGCACGAAGGGCCGGGGACTATCCGAGCAGATGATAGGCATACAAGATGCTGTACTTCGGAATCGACTCGCCCGAAGAAACGACGAAGAAAGAATTGCTTGGTCCTGCGGCCTCGGACCCAGAACAATTACGATTAGATGCGAGCCCCGCTTTAGGGGCCTTCTTGCCCTGGGGTAATTGGCGCAAATCCAAAATAGGTCACGTTCGTCAATTGGGGCAAGTAGTCTGCCCATATCGGCGATGGGGAGTCGGTGCCTGCATGAATAAGTATGGTGGTATTGCCCTTGGCGTACTTCACTGACCAGAAGGTTTGGGTGCTGTTCTCTGTTCCGGAAACGCTATATCCCAACTTGGTCATTTGCGCGCTGTAAAACGCTTTTACGCTGGAAAGGGGATCCTTGGTCTCAAACGCCCATCCTGTACTGTTCTTGTCAGGGCTAAGGAGCCGAACTGAAGGGTTGTACCGGGGCACGACCGATGGGTCAGGATCGGACCCAGCATTGTCAGCAGGGTATCCCGCCGTTCCCGATTGCCCGGTTTTCGCAGCGGCCGATGCCTGTCCGCTTGCTGATGTGGGACTTGGCGACGAGGTCGTCGACGACGTACATCCCGCAGTGCAGGCAACGAGGATCAGCACAGCGCACAAGGCTGCCATAAGGTATCGTGATGATCTTTCCATGCGTCTCTCCTATTTGACACGCTTCAAAGGCGGCCACTCTTGTATTAAAGCTATTTGCTTTGCGCCCAACAAGGGCAGTTGGCTGCAAATGAGAAGACCTCGGATCGTATGGGGGTAGGTCAATAGTGTATAGTGCATGCATGCTGTACGTTCCGTGCTCGCTCACAGATCGATGAGTGGCAATGTGTCGCGTAGGCGGCATAGAACAGTGACTTGCTCTTTCTTTTTCTGCCTTGATTGATGGGGCACGGGGCTATGTGCCCGATCCTCGCGAAGAACTTACGACTGGTCAGCACGATCCCGCTCTAAGCCCGCTCAGCACCGTTAGCGGGTCGTCGCATAACTCGTTTGAATGCGACGCTCAGCAACACACCTGAAACTATCAGCACTATGCAGTTTATCGCAATAATAATCACTTCAAACGTGACAATGTCGTACCTAGCAGAGAGAGGCTGACACACGACCCGACATCCAAGAAAAAACTCGCGACGAGCAGCAAGCTCACTGCGCGCTTAAGCCCCTTACGAAAAACAGCAGCGGCGAAGAGGAAAGCCGAAGCGCCCCCACGTTAGTCACGGCACTAAAGCGCACGCGCTTCTTTTCCTTCACAAACGGATGTTCAAGGCCATCGCTGAGATAGTTCATGCCGGCTGAAATGCTGTACGTTGCCTGCACCTGAACTATTTAGATAAGGTCAGTACCTACTGTAATAGGTATGAATTACGAATCATCTCATAGTAGGTGGTGATCATGAGTTTCTTTTCCGAAGCAATCGAAACCATGGACCGGGGTGAACTGGACGCTCTGGTTGATGAGCGCATATGCTACACCGTCCAGTTTGCTGCGGAAAATTCTCCCTTTTATCGCAAATGGTTCCGTACAAACAAGATTGACCCCTCAACTATTAAGGAACACGAAGACCTACGCAGTTTACCTATTATATCTGGAAAAAACGTCAGAGAAAGGCAGCCTCCTGAGACAGCGGAATTCGAGTTCAAGTGCATCGACTGGCCGGAGGTGTTCACCGTCCACGAGACCAGCGGCACCAGTGGCAACCCCAAGTCGTTCTTTTTGACTTGGGATGACTGGAACCGTTATGCAGAGAAGTATGCCCGGGCATTTGTCTCTCAAAACTTCACTTCCAGGGACCGCGTGGTGGTCTGCGCCTCTTACGGCATGAATGTTGGTGCTAACACCATGACCTTGGCCGCTCAGAAGATAGATATGACCATCATCCCCATGGGGCGCTGCACCTTCCCGGTAAGCATAATAACCAAGTATCATCCCACCGGGATCGTGGGTAGTGTCTTTAAACTGCTTCGTTTGGCAAGAAGAATGAAATCAGAGGGATTAGACCCACAAGCATCCAGTATAAAACGTTTGATAGCTGGTGGGGAGAGCTTTGCTGACGAATCACGATCGTTCCTGGAAGAAGTCTGGGATGTGCCGGTTTATAACAACTACGGCAGCACCGAGGGGACCATGTGCGGGGAGTGTTATGAGAAGGTGGGTCTACACGTGCCCGAGGACCTGGTGCACCTGGACGTTTACAACCCTGCCCTGGACAGCTTTGTGGAGGACGGAGAATGTGGGAGGATAGTGTTAACCACTTTGTTACCCCCCGGGGGCAAGACCGGGACACTACTATTGAATTACGACACGGAAGATACCACCGTGGTGCAATCTCGGGATCAGTGTCCTTGTGGCCGCACCCACCTCCGGATCATGCTCCCTGAAAGGGAAGCCGAGACGGTGTGGGTGGCTGGGTCACCCTTTAACCGGGTGGATATAGAGCGGGGCGTATTCCAGCGGGAAAACATGGACTACCTCACGGGGGAGTATGAGGCCTCTCTTTATGGCGATGCTGAGGAAACCACTCTCCGGGTCAGCATGGAATGTTCGGATACCAGTCACTGTGAAAAGGAGTTAGTCAAGGAGAATCTCCTTAAAAGTTTCCTGCAGTACCGGCCACTCCTCTCTGAAGCTCACCAGGATGGTACCTTTAAAATCCTCTTCAACTTTACTGAACCAGGCGGCCTAGAACTTTACCGGATCGAGGGCCGACCAAAGCGTTTGGTGGACCGTCGCTGAGAGTAAATAAAAAGCGAAGGTAGCAATCAAGCTTACGATCTCGTTTCGTCGCTCTAATCTCATTGACTCTCGCTAATGAACCGCAGCAACTTCGCCACTTAAACCGGAAAGCCTAATTAGCGTTATCACAGTCCTATTGTGGTTGGTTGATTCCATGATCAAAAAGACTGCTATACTACTGATCGGTGCTGTCCTGATTGTTTCCGTGCTGGCTGCGGGCTGCACCTTCAATTTAGGGACCACTACGCCCTCACCTTCGCCGACAACAACGTATGATAATGCGAAGGGCTTCACGATCAATTACCCATCAGACTGGACAAAGGACGTGCCAAAAAGTGGGGTGCTTGATGTGCTTTTTGGAATACCAACGAACAACGCCACGGAGAATTTAAACGTGCGAGTTTCGAATCTCTCCGCAAGCGATACGCTCGAGAGTAGGACGAGCGATCGTACTGAAGCCATGCAAGCCTATGATGACTTTACGCAGATTTCGGCTGGAAACACGACTCTAGCAGGAAATCCGGCATACAAGGTTGTCTACACAGCAACCGTGGACGGAGATCACCTTAAGGTCACCCAGATTTGGACGGTTAAAGACGGCAAGGAATATACCATAACGTACAAAGCAGCTCCAAAAAACTACGAATCCTACCTAAGCACCGCACAGCAGATGATCGATTCCTTCAAAATTAAGTAGCACAATCTAATTCGATCAAAAACACATCGAAAGCGTAGCTTGAGTCTTTGCTAAAGGTGGTCGATGAGCAAAACAACGGTAATACCACTTATCGGTATCGTTATAAGCTTTTTAGTGTTGGTTGCAGGCTGCACATCTAACGTAGGGAACCCAACGCCCTCAGCCCCAACAAATACGTATGATAGTGCGAAGGGCTTCACGATCACGTACCCATCAGACTGGACAAAGGACGTGCCAAAAAGTGGTCCGATTTCCGTGCTCTTTAGGATGCCAACGAATAATGCCGCAGAGAACCTCAACGTGCAAGTGTGGAACCGCTCCGCAAACGAGACGCTTAGCAGCAGAACAGCGAGCATACTTGCAGCTGCACAAGATTTTTCAAACTACACGGAGATTTCAGCTGGAAACACGACGCTGGGGGGCAATCCGGCCTATAAAGTCTCATATACGGCAACTTATGATGGGAATAATCTGAAGTTCACCCAAATATGGACGATCAAGCACGGAAAGGAGTACATCATCACGTACAAAGCAGATCCTAAAAACTTCGACACCTACGCAAGCACCGCGCAGCAGATGATCGGCTCATTCAAGATTAAGTAGCACAGTCTGATTGCGATTACAAGCCCCTCGCCAAGCTTGACCGGCACTTCGATGATAACTTGCGCGTGGCATAAGAAGCGTTGAATCAGCCATTAGGTTAAAGAACCACCGTTTTTACCTTTATGTTGGGGGGAAGTCCAACGGTTAATGTACTCGTAGTGTATTATTCTCGCACCGGAAATACCAAAGCGATGGCAGAGATAATAGCCGACGCTGCGGGCAAAGAAGAAGCGGAGATCAAACTCAAAGAGGTGACCGACGCCTCAAACGATGACCTTGTTTGGGCCGATGGCATAATCATCGGCTGGTCCGTTTGCTTTGGCCTGCCGTCAAGAGAGATCAAGAAGTTCATCGATGACTCTATCAGCGTCAGGAGACAACTGGAAAACAAAGTCGGCGCTGCTTTTTTCAGCTCTGGGCACCGTGCTGGAGGCAGGGAGACCGCTATTATGGTACTTCTGGGGGCCTTTATCGTGCACGGCATGGTCGTGTGCGGAGATCCTATATCCTCTGGAGGGCATTATGGTGCCGTGGCAAGCGGCAGTCCAGATGACTGGTGTATTCAGGAGTGTATCGGGTTGGCAAGAAAAGACGTCATGCTTGCGACGAAATTGAAGAGCATATAGCTCCCGCTCGTTCGTGTGTCGTTAACGTCGTACAGGCGTTGAGCGTTTTTTGTTAGTGCTGTTTCAGCTAAGGAGAGGTTAAACGAAACGCGCTATGCTGTCCTGGTCTTGCTTATGATGCAACTCGGTTAGTAGTCAAGCGATTACGCTCTGAAAAGCTCGTTTGATTCGGTTGCCCATTCGTTTTTTGCACTAAGCCACTCTAAGCCTTCATACAAGGCGCGTTGATGCTCCGGCATAGCGGGGCGTGGGTCCGGCTGCGGTAGCACTTCGACGCCTGCGTTTATAAGCGTGTGCAAGTGCCGCTTTATACGGTTCAACTCGGCGGTATTGTCTCGCAAGTCAGTTAGCGTCTCCTTCAATTCCTCGTCGCTACGTGGCTCCGCTACCAGCGCCTTTACCTTGTTCGCTACCAGCGCCTTAACCTTGTTCGCTACCAGCGCCTTAACCTTGTTCGCTACCAGCGCCTTTATCGCCTTGTGCTGGTGCTCGTGCCCTTCCACTTGTTCTATCGCTTCGTCGAGCGTTAAATATCGCTCGTCGACGCGCCGGTAATAGTGCATAAAATCCCAGTCAAGTATAATAACAGTCATTTATACCACCTCGTCACTCTCGCCTTTTATCTCCGATCTCGTACTCTTTCCAAAGACAAAGCACCCACTGACGTCTCACGGGCACTTAACGTTTAACCTCAGCACAAGCGCGATAGGCGACGATGATCGGATGAACGGCGGGTAAGCCCCGCACAAAAAGAACAGAGGATGACCACGGGCATGCCGTACTCAGCTGTGACATGCTTTGGTTATTAAGTAGTAGAAACGATGCGAGAGCAGATAAGGCTTTTCTATGCTTCCTTCTTTTTTGCTGCCGTCCGCGCTTTATCGTTGCTCGTCAGAAATTGCAGGCTGTTTCCGAATAATGGAAAACAAACGAATTTGTAACTCACTAAAAAATCGTAAGCAGAATAAGCGAGGCAGCTAAAACGTCCGAGCGGCTGCATAGTCAGAATTTTCCTTGACCGAAAAGAAGTACCCTCTCTCGAACCCCTCCTTGTACACCTCAAGCCCGTTGTTGAAGCAGTTATATCTCAACACCTTGCTGCAAGGAATGCTCACCGCCTTATTCCCCGGCGTCGGCCAAGCAGGATGCGTCTCTAATCATTTGACACCCCCCCCTTTTTTATCTCCATCACGCCTAATCGTCGCCCGTATCGTTCTACCAGGATGCCATGCTGAATCCGCATCAATATCTACACGCAATTTATGATAGCGGCAAAAATCAATAATCTCGCATAAATCCTCGAACGATGCACCGTACGGTTCCGTTGTTATGATATACTCGCCGTCGGGATGCTTATGCGTAGTCGAGTGGTCGAATATGCCGAGAATATTGCCCACGTGTCCGAGTCTACTTCTTCTTCGCGCCCAGGTATCTGGACGCGGTGCTTATGCAGTAGTTTATCTAGTTGAGCGCCGTTCGGGAATTTACCGCCCGGGTTCCGTTTTACGCTCATAACTTCGGCATATACGTCTTCTAGGTCGTCGAGTTCTTCAAGCGTTTGAACCGCCTCAATATAATCTGGCGAGGGATTAAAATTGTATTGCGTTCTGCGATCGCGTTTAATATCTTCGGACTTCATACGTTCATACTTCCTTGTCACCTGAAATGAGCGGCTTAACGCCTGTCAGTTTTAAAAATATATGTGCCATTGCTAAGCTAGGCGCAGGCGGGTAAAGCACAAGTTACCTTCCGTTGAAATAGACCAAGCTAATTTGTATTATTTGTATTCATATGGAATTCATGAAACGTTAAACCAATTTGAAAAGTTACAGATAAGCATAGGTTCCATCAAACCAAACTACCACTTATGGGCCTGAGCATCCGCAAACAGCAACACACCGGTAAAATCTCGATTACGTGCTCACACGCCAGAAGAGACGAGAGACCCTCTTTCGATAAATCCTTATGCCTGGAGTGTGAACCTCACTCCGGCGAGTCGTGACCCAGTTTTTGTGGTGAACGGCTCAACTCATTTTCCGTCAAGGGATGGAAATACAAACAAACGAGCGAAAGTAATATAGAAACGGTATAGTGGCTAATTCGTCTACCATCCGACGGGACACTTCCCTCGCAAAGCACAGACCTACCCGGCACGACCTCACAAATCAAAAGACGGAAAGCGCTATTTTTGCCTCGTAAGGCATTTTTTGCCAACTTATCGGTAGGATTGCGCTCGATTCTTATGAAAGGTATAAATCGAAGCGGCGTGTATAAGTGAGGTACGCTCTATAGGATGTGTGGTGGAAAAGGTAGCTGCCAATAGCTTTTGGAGTAGGGCTTTCGGAGTAGTAACAAACCTCTGCTCTGAAGCGATGGGCGAATTCGCCTTGGCTCTCAAACAAACCATTGGTGGGGATCACTTTCGTGATCTACATATCCTATAGAGTTCAACCTCTCTTTTTTGTGATGATTCGTTTAATTGTGCTTTTTGTTTCGTTTTAAGCCTCACGCTCGTAGACATATGCTGTCAAAATTATCGCAAACCAGCGCTGTCCCGTTCCATTTGGTTAAAAAGAGTTTTTACTTCGGTTTTTATACCTTCGAGACGCTGTTCTAGCTTCGCTAAGCGGTCCTTCAACTCATCTATTTCGCTTTCGTAGTCCATTTTTCTCCCTCGATTCTCAGCTTTCGTCTTGTATCACAGTAACGAGCTGCATTTACGAACGTTCATACGCCTGTCATATTGGCGGCACTGAGCGAAACGCCAGCACCTTTTGACAACCCTCGCCGTTGTCGCCGTGCGCTGTCTTGAATCCACGCACCGCGCTCTTAATGCCCTCAGCGCGCCATTCCACCCGGCTTAACACAGGGACGCTAACGTGGGGTAACAAAAGCGCTTTAACGAAGGGTGGACTATTTTATGGGTACCTTAACGCCTTCAACTCGCTCAGCTAACGGTATGACCGCCTTAAAAAGTCCATTCGAGAACGTCGCCGTTGCTTTTTTCGGATCGGTCTTGATCATGAGTACCCAGCAGCCCCTATACGTTATATCGTCTCGGGGTGCCGTCAGACAAAACCCGTTTTCCATCGCTTCAAATTCGATATCCTTCTTATGTACGCCTGGGAGTTCCACTATGATGGTGTAGGTTTCCGCATCGTGATAGAAAACTGCTTCTGGTGCGACCGGGATTCGTTCTTTTTCAGCCACTGATGATCACCATCGAAAGTTACATTTCAAACGCTTAAATAGCTTAGCCGCGTTAAAACCGCAAAACCAGCTTCTTTTAACGTACGCTGATTTCATCAAGCAAAGAAGCGCTAAGACACTCACAAGTGACCATCATATAGCTTTGGCACGCCGTTAGCGCACCTTTTGAACCGTACTAGCAGCGCTTAACGTCATGCGCGCCCGTAAGGTGTTTCGATGCGAGGGCCGAGCCAAATTCGTAGGTAATAACTCTTTCTTGGCCCGAACTTGAAGCGTTTCTTTTTGACAGCTGCACCTCGAGCATCCACGCCATTACCGTGCCAGTGAGTCTATCCTTGAACTCTCCCTTAAGTGTGAGGCGCTGCTTGGCGACGAAATACTTGTTGAGTTTGTAGATTAGCTCCTCGTTTCGTTGACTATCGAGGCTAATTACCCCGTAGGCGTCTTCTAATTCGGAAACCCTCGCCCATGGTTCTTCAAAGTTTGACGCCGAGAGATCATCTTGCCCGACCGTAAAATTGACCGTACCGCGACCGACGTGAGGCACCTCATTAAGACAAAAGGTAACATCGCCAACGCTCTCAAAAACACGTTCTTGCACTTCAATCACCAGAACAAACTGCGTCGAATTCCTTAAGGCTATCGTAGTCCCATATAAGAACTGGGTTTTTTTAATACGCGATCGGGCCATAAGAAGGAACGGGGTACGCCGTTCAGTTCCGCACTCTCGGGTCCTCAGCCACTCGCAGCGTAATAAATACGCGCGGTCCTACGAACTTGGTAAATTATTTTATGGGTACCTTGACGCCCTCAAGCCGTTCAGCGAGCGGTATGGTCACTTTAAGAAGGCCATTTGTGAACGTACCCGTTGCCCCTTCCGGATTGATAGTATGGGAGAGTGCCCAGCAGCCGGCATATTCGATATCGCCTCGCGGTGCTGTTAGACAAAACCCGTTCTCGCCAGCTTCAACTTTGATGTCCTTCTTATCCACGCCGGAAAGTTCCACCATAATAGTGTAGTTTTCTGCATCGTGATAAAAAAATGCATTCGGTGCGACAAAGATGCGTTCTTTTTCAGCCAATAATATCACCGCGTAGCATTCTGTTTGAATGATTAAGTAGCTTTGCCGGGCTTAACACCATAGAATCTCATTTTGCAGTAGCTGAACTGCATAGGTTGCTTCGGGACAATTGACTTCGTGGAAGGGGCGAAATATATATTTAGCTCAGCGCCTTTTCGTTCGTAGCTGTGAACAAGACCAAAGAACACCATAAGGAGGAGGCACTGACCCTGTCCATCGAGCACGCTGCACGCCTTATCGGCGTGAGCCGAACGACCGCGTACCGGATGGTGCGGGACGGTGACCTGCGGGCCATACGAGTTGGAAGGCGGGTGCTCGTCCTGAAGAAGCCCTTGATGGAAATGCTCGGGGCTGAAGAGGATACGGGCCGCTCGTGAAAACTAAGTGGCGAGCCACGCGCTGCTAGCTCTCAATCGCCAATCCCCTGAACGAAAACTCGGCAATCACGACTCCCACCGCTACCCACGCGCTAGGTATCCCTGCCAAACCTTGAGGCCATGAGAGGCGGAATGGTGAGAGCGCCTGCCACCTCTGATCGAGCAAGCGTGCTGCTGGTTAACGAAACATACAGACTTTTCATAACGCCCCCCCTAGCATCCGCTGGGTGCGATCCTATGCAAACTGCAGCCCCCATCGCTGAGACGCAGCTTCACTCTTCAAGGGGCGTAACGTAGCAGGACGCTAGTTTGCTGCTTATGAGCTTATGTTCGTGAAAAAGGCGCGCTGTGAGGTGGTACATGCCTTCTTCACTCGCGTAGAGCTCGCTTACAAATCGTTTCGTACCGCCTTCTGCGATGAAGTCGATATCGATCACGTCCATGAGCGTGTGGGACTTCGACGGGGGAGTTGCGGCTATTTCGAGCCGTAGATTCGGCACGTCGCGGCGGGCGTGCACTACCGTCTCAGTCTCGATTGTTTCTTCATACGCCCAGTAGGGCCTATTCACGAAAAAGGTCGGGATCTCGGCGGGATCTTCAATGAGTTGAACCTCATAAAAGGGAGAGTACCAGCTCACATAAGCACCGTCGCGGTACGCCGTGACGTGCAGATAGACCCATCCAGTGTGGTTCGCAAAAATGTGAAAGTTGAGCCCTGCCGTGTCTTGAGGACGCAACTCTTTAATGAAATGAAAAGAGCTGCTTGGCAAAACGTCGAGATCGTGCGTGTTATAGGTATACAGCGTCGCGCTTACGTCGGTAAGCGGCTCCGTTGAGACGTTCCTCAGCTTTATGGTGATCCAGTGGCGTCCTCGGTCGAGCACCTCGGGCGTAACAGTTGCTTCAAAGGGATGCTTGCGTCGTTCTTCCATGGCGATTCTCTTCTCTTCTCTCTCTTCGTCGGTCATAGTATCATCAAATTAGGTAGCGCACGGACGGTAATAAGGCATATGCAAGGAAAAAGCAGATCGCGAAGGAGAAACACGCTGCGCTATCATAGCTCGGGCATACCTGAAAATTACCACACTGTGCATGTTATCTTTCTTATTTCATTATTAAAACAATAAGACCCCTATGCATCCCCCTTTTGCGAGGGTCACGACTCTTTTATAAGTTAGGGGTCGCCTTCCGGCACTGCGCTTGCATCGCAATTACGCGTATCTCGTAAGAAAAGTTCGCATTATTATTAATTTGTCGTTTTTTCTGTTTTGCGTTTGCTGCCCGCGCGATTGGAAGCATGACGGCGCGCAGTGCGTTGAGTCACGTGTAACGACCCAAAGGACAGAGCTATATCTCACAAATGCGCCTCTCTTGCACAATCGAGCAAGGCAAGACTCACCATGGCAAACCAATCACACGTCCAAATGCTCCGGCAGGGAGTATCGGTCTGGAACCAATGGAGAGCGGCGCATCCGGAGATAGGCCAGATCTCAATGGGGCTTACCTTACCGGGGTCGACCTCGCCGAGGCCGATTTTATCAAAGCTGACCTTAGGGGAACGGACCTCACCCAAGCTGGCCTTCACGCGGCTGACCTCACCGAGGCTGACCTCACCGAGGCTGACCTCACCGAGGCTGACCTTACTCGAGCAACCCTTATCAAGGCGGATCTTACCGAGGCTGAAGTCAACGAGGCCGACCTTTCTGGCGCTAACCTCACCAAGGCGAACCTCACCAAAGCTGCGTTGCGGGGCGCCAAACTTGTCAAGGCCGATCTCAGTGAAGCGACGTGCATCGGCGCTGACTTTACCGGGGCTGACCCGGTGGGGGGCGGACAAGACTGGCGCTATCTTCGAGCATCTTTGATCGGCGAGATGGACCCGGGCGAAGCGTTACGCGAGTCCTTTGAATTAGCAATTATCGACATCCGCTGCCGGATCACGTGTATAACGCTATACGTAGTACTGGGCGGACCCGTGCTTAGAGAACGCTGGTTATTGTTGGGAACTCCTTGAAAAAAAGAGCCAACCAAAATTTCGACTCTCTTCGGGAAGAGGAGCGTCATGAAAAGCAGTAGTCAAGTAGGGTCGATCGAAAGGAAATTGCTAGCCTCAGATCTTCAGAACAGAGACGGGGCATATTTTATTCATGTAAAGAGTAAAAATAGCTAGCGAATGCTTGCCTATAAATTCTAAAGGTCAAATAATGAGAACGGGCTCAAGATCGAGGGACTATCAGGATTACCATAGGCCACTCGCGACCTACTCAGAAAAAGAACGAAACCGGATTTTAGAAAGCAAAGCACAAAGGAGGGCCAGGGTCCAACTACACAGGAAACTCAGGGGTGCGGTTCCTGGCGTTTTTAACGTGATGCAAGACACCTCCAATTAAGCTTGCTTGTTTCAGAAGCGAGAGTCAAACTCACCAAGCTTGCGGAAAACGCCCTCGACTTTTTTGCATCCTTCCGCCTTTGTGAACTACGCTACGCGCCTTTCCTACCTGAACCTGGCTCCGTAAGCTATATTCATTCGTAGCGGCTTCGCTACTGATCCAGCAAGTATCACTGAAAAGAATAGCGTAGGTGTTGACTGACGTAGCTGTTGCCAAGTCGAAGGTGTCGACTATGTCAAAGCATCAAGAAAGGGTAAAACCTCTATCGTCTTTGTTCCCTTGTGACCTCGCTGCCTTCAAAACGCGGGGGCTCTACAGGATGAAAGTACACATGCGGACGATCAGGCACACGATCTGCCTTCCTCTTGTCCAGGTCCTCCACATAGGTCTTGAGCCTCTCACAACACATCTCCAACTCTTTTACGCGTCTTTCTAAAGCTGCTATCCGTTCGTCGTTCGTCTCTGCACCTCCGGCACAGTGGTAATGCATGTTTATCCTATCACGTGCAATCTAACATACTTGACGCTGCCGAATCAGCAAAAGCTCACGAGGCGAGCACACGTTTTTGTATTAACAAGTCGCACCCTGTCTCAGCATGGAACCGCTCATAAAGACGAAACCGCCCGGTCCAAACGCTGTCGCGGTCCTTAAAAGGGACGCCGAGGTGATCTCTCAGTCCATGGCGCGACCTTACCCGCTCGTGCTCGAGCGCGCGCAGGACGTAAATTTGTGGGATGTGGACGGAAACCGGTACCTCGACCTCACGGCCGGTTTTGCTGTGATGAACGTGGGGTGGAACCACCCTAAAGTCGTGCGCGCCATTGTGCAGCAGGCCTCGCTGCTCTCTCACGGGGCGTTCTTAGCCTTTTGCTCAGAAACGCCGGTCACGTTTGCACAACAGCTTACGGGGTTCCTGCCCCCCAGCCTCAACCGTGTCTGTCTTGCGAACTCAGGGGCGGAAAGCGTCGAAGCGGCGATGAAGCTCGCACGCTACCATACCGGGCGAAAATACTTTATTGGGTTCTCCAACGGGTTCCACGGACGAACCTACGGGGCGCTCAGCCTCACTTCAACAAAGTCAATCCAGAGGGCAGGGTTCGGACCGTTCTTGCAGGTCCTCCGCGCGCCATTTCCGAACCCGTATCGCCCGCAGCGATGCGAATCAACAGATACGTCGCTCGCTGCACTGGAGGACATCTTTAAAAGGGAAGTTCCTGCCGAAGAGGTTGCAGCAATCTTCGTTGAACCGATCCAGGGGGAAGGGGGGTATATTATCCCACCTAAGCCCTTTTTACGGGAGATCCGCGCACTGTGCGATGATTTTGGGATCGTGCTCGTCGTTGACGAAGTGCAGACAGGGTGCTATCGGACGGGCACGTTTCTCGCCTCAGAGCAGTTTGGAGTGACACCAGATATCGTCTGCCTCTCGAAGGCCCTCGGCGGCGGTCTGCCGCTTGGGGCAATGGTCGCCTCTGAAGAGGTGACGACGTGGCTGCCCGGATCGCACGCTGGGACGTTTGCAGGTAACAACGTCGCGTGTGCAGCGGGTCTGGCCGTGCTTGATATTCTAAGTGGCGAGGGATTTGGCGACTACGTGATAAGTGCGGGACAGCACTTATTGCGGCGCCTTAATGAGCTGCAAGAGGACTACGACCTCATCGGAGACGTGCGCGGTATGGGCCTTATGGCGGCAATCGAACTCGTCCACAGTAAGGAAACAAAGGAGCCTGCGATAGAAGAACGACGGGTTATCCTCAATGACGCATTCGAAAACGGTCTGGCCTTGCTGCCAGCGGGGGAATCGGCGATTCGATTTTGCCCCCCGCTGACGATAGAAAAAGGCGACATTGATAAAGGGGTTGAGATCCTTCGGCGCTCGTTTGAGAGGGTGGGTTAGCGCATCGCTGCGGTCAGAGCGTTCGATCCTACAACGACCTGGCCCCTGGCCTCAAACGGGATCAGCGTGTTCTTCGCAGTGTGCGCGCCTGTTTGTAGATAACACCGGATTTGAGACTTCACGTTGATAACAGTTCAAAAAAAGAAAACTGCAGGTCGTCAGGCCTGCATCATTCGCTGGAAGCTTTCTTGCATCGTTATCGCTACTTTTACTTCGCTCGTTTGATAATCCATCGCCTTCATGACCACGGGCTCTTGGGAAAATGCCTCGAGCACCTCATAACTTGGCGCTTCAAGCACCTGAACATTTAAGTGCTCTGAATGTACGACCCACGCGCCAAGTATTTTAACTCCGTACTTCGTCGTCAATTCATTCATTTTGCTCGCAAATTCAAGCGTCGGCTTTCTCGTTTTCTCGTTGTAGCGCGGACAATCTGCTGCGGTGTGCCTTGAAATAATCAATGATATCACCATCTTTAAACACCCTCCTTTTTTCGCTAAGAATTCCAGCTCACGTGACAACGAGTAGTCCTTAAGTCCTAAGCGCCTGCTCGGCGAAGCACAGCACGGACGATGGGAGTCGGGTGCACTGCGCGGGAAATCCCGTAAAACGAACGATTGAGCACGAACGTGTCGTGCTCGGCGATACCACGCGTGCCTTGTTTTGTGGGATTCGCGCGACGGCAGATAAATACTTCTCCCTTTTTGCGTGGTAGCGTCTCCCTTCGGTACGCAATGGCTTCATCGGCACGTGCCCCGACGGCGGACTTTTTATGCTTTAAATCCAAGCTGGTCAGTCGTGCGTTATTGTATTACGCTGGGTTTGATTGATCCTATGAACGATATCGCTATCTTGATTGTATCTGCACTCAGGTCGTTTGTGGGTCGCAACAAAACCACAGATTTACGTTGGGTCGCCTATTAATTGACTCGAATATTATGAAACGGATCGTTGAATTATTGCCCATCCATAAACCTGCCATACTTGAGGTCATTAATAACGCCGCGCGTGCGTATAAAGGCAACATCCCCTCGGATCGGTGGAAAGAGCCCTATATGTCAGCTGAAGAGTTAGCTGAAGAAGTAGAGACTGGGGTTCGGTTTTATGGATGGGTCAAAGGGGGTGCGTTGCTGGGCGTCGCAGGCATTCAGCACTGCGGTGACGTCGATCTGGTCCGGCACTGCTACGTATTTACTGAATGCCACGGACAGGGTATAGGCAGTGCTCTTCTTCGGTATCTCTTGAATCACACGCGCGCTCCCGAGCTTCTTGTCGGCACATGGGAAGACGCCACGTGGGCCATTCGATTCTATGAGCGACATGGCTTTGAGCTGGTTTCACGTGAAGAAAAGGACAGACTGCTTCACCGATACTGGACAATACCCGAACGGCAGATCGAGACATCGGTCGTGCTAAGATTTAACGAGTCATAGCTGAGCATCGTGCTTAAAAACGCGTCTATCGCACTTTTTTCATAGCTTTAGGGACAAAACTTGTTAGGCTAATAAAGCCGTTGTCGCGGAAACGTGTTATCTCTCTTTAAATTCGAGTGCGGTTTGCGCGTCATCATCCCATTGCAGGAGCTGCGGTCCGTCTTCGTCTATGTATGCGAACGTATCATACTGGAAGAAAGTGCCCTCGATCCAGCTGCCGGTATTGACAAACATCTTCCCCTTTGCGACTTCTAACGCAGGGCTGAGTTCTGGAACGTGCGTGTGACCAAATACGATTACATCAGCTTTGACAGTGTCTTTGCCCTGTCTGTAGTAGCGCCCGTTGATGAGTTCGCCGATGTCTCTGTATTTCGGTTTACCGATGAGCAAATTAAATACGCGGGATTCCGTGAACCTAAATCCGTGAGGAGGATGGATAAGATTCCACGCCAGCTGGAGCTTCCGCCAAACAAATGCGAGGCCGAAAATGCAAAGGATGACCCATACGACGGCCAAAAGAGCCGTGACTAATACTGGCAATTTTCCGAGCACGCTGGTCCACTGACTAAGTATCGCGTAGAGCGGCGCAAACGTCAACGAGAACAAAAAGACGATGAACCCTATCAGAGAGAGCAGAAAGACGATAAAACCAACTCGTAAGGTCCGCGGGCTCACCTCATATGACTCATACGAGAACCGTCCGAAGAAGTCAAAGAACTTCAGTACGACTCCCGCTCTCCACAGGCTGAACTGGTGGCCGTGAATGAAGAAGTACGTTAAGCTGCCAATCCGCAACCCCTCTTTTTGCTGTGGATAGTGCTTCGGCACTACGGTAAGACTGTGTCCGTTCTGACGGGCGTCGATACCGGAATATCTGCTCGCCACGTCGTCGTGGTTGCCGGGGATATAAATCTTGTCGCAAGGAAGATGAAAGAGCGAATCGAGGATGCCGTACCCGTCTTTAATAGGGATCGTATAGTCAGCAGCGCGTGGCCCCCAGAGATCGAAAAAATCCCCCACAAGAATTAGTTTTTCCGGCGGCCTGAGGTTCTTTGACTCTCCATTTGACGTGTAAATAGGCAGCGTCCCGGCGTTCAGTCCTTTTTTGAGCCACTCCAGAAAGTGTGCTAACCGTACGGCAGACCCTTGTTGCAAACCGATATGGGTGTCGGAAATAGCGATTATCGGCCCGTTATCCACAATGGTCCGCTCCTTATGCGCACAAGGGGGTCCTTGCTTATAAAGCGTTGTCGAAGCGCGCGTTGCACGGGTATAGCTCACGGGTAGTGGGATCTAAAGACCACGTCGCCCAGTTGCCCATCCCACGCTCACTCCGCTGCCGCGAGCGTTTTGTTTAGTGGTGGCAGCCGATCGCAGCGTGCACGTCATCTCTTTACCGATAAGGGGCTTTACCCGTTTAGCAGGAAGACCGATGCATTCAGGGCAGTGGCGACGCTCACCCAGGCTATGTAAGGCACAAGAAGGTATGAGGCCCACTTGTTCACTTTATAGAACTGATAGATAGTGGTGGCAATTAAAATCCACAGCGGGACAATGGTAAGCACCCCGTAGAGCGTGTTCTGCAATCCAAAAAAGGCGAACGTCCAGATGACGTTGACTAAAAGCTGTGCCGCAAAGAGGGCTATCCCGGCGTCCCGCGTGCGATCCCGCGGCGACCGCCACACAAGGTATAGCGCCACGCCCATCAGTATGTACAAGGCCGTCCAGACCGGAGCGAATAGCGCGTTTGGAGGGCTGAACCAAGGCTTATTCAGCGAGGCGTACCACGTCGAGATGGAGTTTATTGTGAACACCGTTGATCCGAACCCGGCCAACAAGGGTACGGCTATGGACACGAGCAGCTTGACGACGTCGATGGCTTTCATCTTTCTTCGGTGTCGGCGCTTTTTGTATAGCGCATGTTTCGTTCTAAGTTTAAAACGACTTTGATATAGAGGCGCTTAGAATAACCCTCACGACGAGTCGAGCAACTGCGTCAACTGAGTGACGCTGCGCTCTTTTGTGACGAAACGCGGCGGTATGCTTCTTTGGATGAATCCGGATATCCCGAGCAGCTCTTCCATCTCGGATGACAAAGCAAACGTTGGCCGCCCGCTCTTGTCGGGCTTTTTCTCGCTGATCAGCAGCGCGCGGTTCAAAAGCCTGCTGTCTTTACTGCCCACGACGATCACAAGATTCTCGAACGCGTATCCGCGCTTAATGTGGGCGTTGGACGGATAACGCTGACGATAAGCGGCTCGTTCAGACGCTGATAACCAGTTAAAATCGACCACCTGATCGATTGTGAAATAGCCGACGAAGTAAAGGGCTTCGGGATAATCTGGGTTGTCG
>Ga0209048_10001332_pt1 | contig 25506 bp, 24 predicted proteins | sample FrelakmetCRP12CR_FD_187146 | JGI IMG/M metagenome (GOLD analysis project Ga0209048, IMG submission 187146) | Freshwater lake sediment microbial communities from the University of Notre Dame, USA, for methane emissions studies - CRP12 CR (SPAdes)... | ecosystem: Environmental > Aquatic >... | reverse complement strand
GGTGGTGGCCGAGTCGCTCGGTGGTCGGCACCTGCTGCTGGTCATCGACAACTGCGAACACGTCCAGGCAGCGGCTCGAGCCGCGATTGCGGCGCTGCTCACCCGGTCAGGCGAATCCAAGTTTGTCGCCACATCGCGTGAGTCTTTCGCAATCGACGATGAAGCGGCGCTCACCGTGGCGCCGCTGGCGCTGGACGGGGGCGTGGCCTCCGATGCCGTCACACTGTTCGTGGACCGCGCCCGCGCCGTGCGGCCCGACTTCGGCCTCAGGGAGCCCGAAACCGCGCTCGCGGTGACCGAGATCTGTCGAACCCTCGACGGCCTCCCACTGGGGATCGAGCTGGCTGCGGCACGGATGGCGGCCATGAGCGCTGTCGAGGTCCGGGGTCGGCTCGCGGACCGGTTTCGGTTGTTGCAGGCCTCGCAGCCGGGGCCGGAACGACAGCTCACGCTCCGCCATACCGTGGAGTGGTCCCACGACCTCCTCACGGAAGACGAGCGCGCACTGTTCCGCCTGACGTCAGTGTTCGCGGGCGGATTCGACCTGACGAGCGTGTGTGCCGTGGTCGAAGCTGCCGACGATGTCGACGTGCTCCGTCTGCTCGACTCGTTGGTCCGCAAGTCGCTCGTGGTCGCCAACCACAGCGGCACGCGCACCCGGTACAGCCTCTTTGAGACCATGCGCCAGTTCGGGGAAGACCGGTTGGCGGAAGCGGGCTTGCTCGAGACGGCCCGTGATCGGCACGCCGTACACTTCGCGCGGGAGGCGGCGTCAAGGTGGGAGCACTGGAACGGACCCGGATGGCGAAGCGCGGTCGACTGGGTCGAGGTGGAGCTGGGCAACTTGCGGTCGGGCTACCGGTGGAGCGCGGGGCGCGGGGACGTCGAGGTGGCGACAGACATCGCCGCGCACGCCGCCTTGATGGGCTTCTCCGTGCAGCTCTTCGAGACGCTCGCATGGGCCGAGGAGCTGCTCGAGTCCGCGGCGGAGTCCGACGTGGCGCGGCTCCCCCGCCTCTACACAGCCGCCGGGTACGCGTGCTTCGCGGGGAGGGCCGAAGCGGCACGTGCGAACGCCCACCGGGCGACCGAATTGGAGGGTGACCCCCGCTATGACCCGTGCGAACCCGGCTATGCGTCGTTCATCGAGGCATTGGCGAGCGTCTACTGCGGCGATCTGGATCGTTACGTCGAGCTCACCGGCGCGGTGGCGGAGCGGTACGGCAGCGACCGCGGCTACGGAATCGCCTCCTATGTCGACGGTCTCCAGTCGTGCGGCCGGATCGAGGAGGCGCTCGCGCTCGCCGAGGAGTCCATCACGGCCGCACGATCGCTTGGTAACCCCTACTGGATCGCCTACGCGCTTTGGATCGCCGGGATGGCCTTCTCCAAGGAGGATCCGCGCCGCGCGTTCGCGGCATGGGACGAGGGCGTCGACTTCGTGCGCCGGCACCATGTGCAGTTCTTCGAAGGCTTCCTCGCTCGCGACGCAGGCCGCCTGCACACCTCCGACGGAGAGGCCGAAGCCGCGCTAGTGCTGTTCGCCGATGCCATCGGAGCGTTCCAGCGTGCCGGCAACGTGCCCCAGCTGGTCATCACCCTGGCGAGCGTGCCGGCGCTGTTCGAGCGGCTCGACCGGTTCGAGCCGGCAGCGACGCTCCTCGGTGCGCTGTCGCGCGAATCGTCGATCCTCCATCACGTACCAGAGCTCAGCGAGATCAGCGACCGGATCGCCCGTAAGCTTGGCACGACACGGGCCGCGGAGCTTGAGTCGGCGGGTACCGCGCTCGACCTTGGTGCAGCGGCCGCATTTGCCCTCCGGCAGATCGGTGCCGCATGTCGCGACCCCGACCAGCGGGTCGGACCGGGACGGCCCGGCGGCCTGAGCCGACGCGAGGTCGAAGTGCTCCGCCTCGTGGCCGACGGTCGGACCTCGGGTGAGATCGCCACACAGCTCTTCATCTCACCGAGAACGGCAGAGCACCACGTGCAGAACATCTACACGAAGATCGGGGTCTCCGGCCGCGCCGCGGCGACCCGTTGGGCCATCCAGCACCAGGTGGTGAGCGGGTCCACCAGTACGTAGGTAGCCGGAAATGGGTAGATCTACCGATGCCACAGGGCAATCCGATCCGCAGAATGTCCCTTGACGCCGACCGAACCCGGTCGGCGCTAAGCGGATCCGCAGCGATCCATGTTGAAAAGGGGAGATTCATGATCCTGGCTACCACGGCGGTAGAGAATGTCGACCGTTTCCTTGAAATCTTCGGCACGAAGGGTGCCGACAAGCGTGCGCTCCACGGCTCCAAGGGCGCGACCGTGTTCCGCGATCCCACGGAGGAGAACCGCGTCTGGGCGCTGTTCGACTGGGACGAGCAGGGCTGGGCCGCCTTCGTCTCCGACCCCGACGTGCCGCCGATCCTCCGGGAGGCCGGCCACCTGGGCAAGCCCGAGGCCGCGCTGCTGCTCGGCTCCTACGGCGCCTGAGGAGCGGACGATGACCAGCGCAATCAACCGATCGGCCCGGGTCGGCCTCGTGACCGACCAGACCGGTGCCCTTTCCTTCATGGGTATCGCCAACGTCAACTTGGCGAAGATGGTGATCGACGACATCAACGCCCGCGGCGGCCTGCTCGGCCGGCCCGTCGAGCTGTTCGTGGAGGACAGCGCCACCGATGACAACGTGGCGGAAGCCGCTGCGGCGAAGCTCGTGGCTGCCGACGTCGACGTCGTGGTGGGTGGGATCTACAGCTCCACCCGCCAGGCCATCAAGCGACCGGTCGTCGACCAGGCGGGGAAGCTCTACCTCTACCCCGAGCAGTACGAGGGTCAGGAGTGCCATCCCCTGATCTTCTGCACCGGTCCGGTGCCCGCGCAGCAGATCGACCCGTTCTTCCCCTGGCTCATGGAGAAGACCGGAGCGAAGACCTTCTACATGCCGTCGGCCGACTACATCTGGCCGCACACGCTGAACAAGAAGGTGCGTGAGGTCGTCACCGCCAGAGGTGGTGAGATCGTCGGCGAGGAGTACTTCCCGCTCGACCACACCGACTACGACCACGTCGTCGCCGACATCATGGCGAGCGGTGCCGAGGTCGTGTTCAACACGATCGTCCCGCCGGGGCTCACGCCGTTCCTCGACGAGCTGCACCGTGCAGGGTTCACGCGACGGGGTGGGACGATCGTCTGCACCTACTTCGACGAGAACTTCCTGAACCTCGTGCCGGCCGAGCAGGTCGAGGGGCTGTACGGGTGCCTGGACTACTATCGGGACGTCGACGACCCGTTCAGCATCGAGCTCCTCAACCGGTACGAGGCGCGCAACCCCGGGAGTGCCCTGTTCACGGCGGGCAGCGCGTGCACCGGTACCTATCGGGCCCTCAGGCTGTGGGAGGCCGCCGTCAACGAGGCCGGGTCGCTCGACCAGGGTGACGTCATCGCGGCGCTCGACCATGCTCGGATCACCGAAGGTCCGGGTGGGCCGGCCGAAATGGTGCCGGGTCAGCACCACGTGCGGATGAACATGTACATCGCCCGTTCGGAGGGCGGCACGTTCAAGGTGGTGGAGAACCTCGGCCACATCGACCCGAACGAGTGCGAGGTCGGACGCGCCTGACCGGCGCACCTCCTCGGCACGGTCCACGGACCACAGCGGCGGCACCGCAGGCAGGCGACAACCCGGCCTGCGGTGCCGTGGCGCGCTGGAAGAGGAGCATCACGACGGCGGGAGAGGTCATCGTCACCGATCGCTTGTTGACGTGAACGGTGCCGGCCTGAGTTGCAAACAAGATGTCGGGGGGCGAGTTCGCGATTTTCCTCGGTTGGCGTATGGGGGCCGAATAGACCCTTCTACCAGGGAACACGCTGCAATTCTGACAGCACCGTGGAGGTTGTGGGACTATGTTCGAACCCCTCGCTCACTGAACTCGCAGATCGCTCGACTGCCCAGACCTGTCCCCCGGTCCCGCCAGCTGAGGGCGAATCGCCTTGGTCACACCCGAGCCCTTGAACCGGACATCGGACCCCTGAGTTGGTGCACGCCTGACGTGCACTCGACGGGCAGCTCAGCCCTGGTCCGGCATCGGGGGAGGGTAGGCGGCAGTGAACAGGGACATGAGCTTGGGGAACGCCGGGGTGAACCGGCCCTCGCCCCAGGCGAGATCGGGTTCGTTGGCCATGGCCTGGGACAGCACCCCGGTGATGAGCACCGAGATGAGGTACATCGCCTCATCGGAGTCGGCCCCGGGACCGACCTCCCCCCTAGCCACCGCGTTGGCCAGCTGGACCCGCTGTATGGCCACCATCTCGATGGCCGGGGCGAAGGCCTCTGGCGACGGTTCGAATCTGGGGACCGGACGCCAGAAGAGCAACTGGCCCAGGGCACGGTGGGCCAGCAGCCAGCGCCCGCTCGCCTCGAGCCCGGCGTTGATCGCCGCCATCCCCGGCTCGGCCGCGTCGATGGCCTGGCGCATCACCTCGAGGTTCTCGGTCTGGCCCTGGCGGAACAGTTCGTCGTAGATGGCCATGAGCGAGGGGACGTACTTGTAGACCGACGGCGGCTGGACGCCCAGCCGACGCGCAACCTCGGCCAGGCTGAGGCCGTTGACGCCTTCTTCCGTCATGATCTCCTGGGCGATCACCAGGATCTCGTCGATGGTCTCCTGGCGACGCCGGGCCCGCCGGTCGGGCACGGTGGTCGCCGCGTTGGGCATGTTCACTTCTGGCACTCACCTCTCTTGGTCCCTTCGACGCACTATAGCATAATCTCTGCTTGACATCATAAGCTATTAGCATTAGCTTGTGCACCGTACCCAGAAACCTCAGAGCGAAGGGAGGCCCCGTGGCACCCACGAGACAGGACGGTCGGTGGTGGCTCACGCAAGGGAGCGAGGCCATCGTCATCGACACCACCCCCGATGCCATGTACGACCTGGTGGCCGACCTGCCCCGCATGGGCGAGTGGAGCCCCGAGTGCGAGAAGGTCGAGTGGGAGGAGGGGGCCACTGGCGCGGCAGCCGGGGCCAAGTTCGTCGGCCACAACCGCGGCGGCCCGGGCAAGCGCATCAAGTGGTCCCGCCACGGTCGGGTGTTGTCCGCCGAGCCCGGAGAGGAGTTCACCTTCGTCACCGAGGAGGGCGGCCGGGAGTCGACCAAGTGGATCTACCGGTTCGAGCCGGTTGATGGCGGCACCCGGGTGACCGAGACCTACGACGTTCAGTGGCTGCCAGCGTGGGCCCGCATCGCCGACGGGCCCCTCGACCGGCGGGGAGAGCTGCACCGTCACATGCGTCACACCCTCGAACAGCTGAAGAGGGCTGCCGAAGCGGCCAAGGCCACCGGGGATCCATCATGACCCTCGAAGTCACCGCCGACGGCTACCGCCTCGAGGCTGGCCGGGGCGAGCCGCTGTGGTTCGCCGACAGCCTGCTCACCTACAAGACCACCGGTACGCAGACGGCCGGGCACCTGGCCCTGGCGGAATGCCGGGCTCCGCGCGACGCCGGCTCGCCCAGTCACCGTCACCTGAATGAGGACGAGGCGTGGTACGTCCTCGAGGGATGGCTCACCTTCTGGCTGGGCGAGGAGACCTTCACGGCCGGAGCCGGCGACTTCGTCTTCGGTCCCCGGGGGATCACCCACCGCTTCCGGGTCGACTCGGAGGAGGCGCGCTTCCTCCTGGTGCTGACCCCGGCCGGGTTCGAGGAGTTCACCCGAGCCAGCGGCTGGCCGGCAACCGCCGCCACCCTGCCGCCACCCGATCTCCCGGCCCCCGACGCCGGGCGCCTCGCCACGGCCGTTGCTCGGTGTGGCCTCGAGATCTTCGCTTCTTGAACCCAACCTGCATCTCGAACCAAAGGAGGAGCAGCAATGATCACCACCTACCGGGCCGCACCTGACATCGACGTCATTACGTCGGCCATCCCCATCCCGGGGTTGGGGCTCATCCCCGTCAACGCCTTCGTCCTACAGGGCCCCGAGCCGATCCTGGTCGACACCGGCACCCTGATCGAGCGCGACGAGTTCATGACCGTCCTGCGATCGGTCGTCGACCCGGCCTCCATCAAGTGGATCTGGCTGACCCACACCGACTTCGATCACATTGGGTCTCTGGTCACGCTGCTGGACGAGAACGCCGGGTTGCGGGTCGTCACCTCGTTCCTCGGCGTCGGCATCATGGGACTATTCGCCCCGCTGCCGATGGACCGGGTCTACCTCATCAACCCCGGCCAACAGCTGGAAGCGGGCGAGCGCACCCTCACCGCCATGAAGCCCCCGGCCTTCGACAACCCCATCACCACCGGCTTCTTCGACGATCGATCGCGGACGCTCTTCAGCTCCGACTGCTTCGGAGCGGTCCTGGAGGCCGTGCCCGAGAGCGCCGCCGACCTCTCCGCTGACGAGTTGCGTCGGGCCCAGGTCTTCTGGGCCACGGTGGACTCGCCGTGGCTGCACAGGGTCAACCCCGATGCCCTGGCCCGCGAGCTCGACGCCGTCCGCCGGTTCGAGCCCTCCCTGGTGCTCTCGAGCCACTTGCCTGCTGCCCCAGGCTCCATGACCGACCGGCTGCTGGGCTCTCTCGAAGCGGTTCCCTCGGCCGACCCGTTCGTCGGGCCAGACCAAGCCGCCCTCGGGCAGCTGCTGGCCGAGATGGGCGGCGTTGGGCCTATGTAGGGCTTTCGAATTCTGCCGACCTCAAACAGGGGCCAGTCGAGGCAATGGGACAATGAGGACGAGCGCATTGCGGTCCCCTCAATGGGGCGCACCAGATGCTGGGGTTCGAACACTGCTAGTTGCCTTGGTAGGCAAATGCCAATGAAATACACCCTCTGATGACCAGGGAAAACGTTGTGATTCCGCCAACTCGAACCCCTCCGAGAATTCTTCGGCTCTACGACTGGCGTGCCGGGGGCCGGCCAGCCGGTCGTCAAGGTGATCTCAGGACCTGAACGAATTGGTGTACGGCAGGTGTGCCATTGGTGTATGACGCGCACGAACATTGATGTAGACGATGACTCCTGTCGGGTCGTCATGCATCGTTACCACCTGGCGACCAAGCGTGAAGCCGTCAATCTTGCGTTGCGATTGCTCGCTGGCGAAGCAATGACCGTCGGTGATGCTCGGGCACTGCGAGGCTCTGGGAGGGAGGGAGACCTCGGGGATCTCCGCGCAAGCCGAGTTTCGTGATTCTGATCGATTCCTCGGCGTGGATCGAGTTCCTCCGGGATACGGGGAGCCCGGCCTCTCTGCGGGTGGATGAACTCCTCGGAACGGAAATCGCAGTGTGCGAGCCGGTGTGGATGGAGATCCTCACCGGCGCACGTGACGATCGGCATCTGTCCGATCTTCGACGATTGCTCGCCAGTGCAACGCACCTGGCAACCCATTCGGTTGACTTCGAAGAGGCAGCGGCGTTGTATCGCATCTGCCGCCGACAGGGAGAGACGCCTCGAAAGATGATCGACTGCCTCATCGCGGCAATTGCCATCCGGTCGAACGTGCCTCTTCTTCACGCTGACACGGACTTCGATGTCCTCGCGCGCCACACCGCGCTGCGGAAGGACTGAACTCGGCAACTCCGGCAATCCCGGAAGCATGAGCCGGCTGGTGAGTGGTGTGGCTCTGGTGAATACGGGCTCCACACCTGGGTCATCGGCGAGGACGGTGAGATCCTCCGGCATCTGACCCTCCACCCTGCGGTCGACTACCAAGCCCTGACGCGGGATAGCGTCTGAGGGTTCGTCTGTCCCGGAAATCCCAAGACGACTGGCTCAGTCTCGGACCAACTGCAGGTCGGGATTCGGCCGCAAGGCCACTCTGACCGCCGACGCTCCAGGCCCCTTCGATGCCGTCTCGATCGCCAGCTTCCATTCGGTGATGCCGAAGACGTGAGTGACCAGGCCATCAACGGGGTAGGACGGATCCCCCAGCCACTCGACCATCTGCTCGGACGTGCGCTTGCCACCGAACTTCGGCTCGGGGCCGGGATCGGTTGTCCCTTGGACGGTCAGCTCGCGCTTCCACACAAGTGACCAATCGACCTCCTGTCGGCCCGCGGTGCCGGCGAGCACGAGCATGCCCTTGGGCCGCACGATGTGCATGCCCAGATCGATGGTGTCGGGGGTGCCGACGCAGTCCACCACAAGGTCGACTCCCTGTTCGAGAAGGGGGATCTCCGTCATCCTCGGTCGCAGGACCCGACCGCCTCCTTCGGCAGCCAGAGCCTCCACAGCGGCTGGGCCCGACGGCAGGGCCCGGCTCGCCCCGACCTTCATTGCCCAGTCCGAGCCGAACTCGTTCGGGCTGAGGACGGCGATGTCGAGGTGGGGGTAGAGCCGACGTAGTGCGGCCACCGTCAGCAGTCCGATCGCCCCCGGACCGATGACCACGGCGCGCTCGCCGTTGCCCTGCCAGTGGAGGGCGGCGTGCAAGGCCACCGAGGCGGGCTCGGTGAGCACCGCCCGCTTGGAGGGCATCTTCCCGATCGGGAAGCACTGGGACTCGTGGGCGATGACCATTTCGGCCCAGCCTCCTCCAGGGACCAGTGCGAAACCCAGTGACGGCGCTCCGCACCCACTGATCCCGGGCTGGTCGAATCGCTCGCAGACATTGGGCATCCCCGCCGCACAGTTGCGGCAGACCGGGGAGAACCCCCGCTGGGCACAGCTGATGACCACGTCGACTGCCACCCGGTCGCCCTCCTTCAACCGCGTGACGCCGGGGCCGGTCTGGTCGACGACGGCCACGAACTCGTGGCCGGGGATCTGCTGGGACTCGATGTAGTAGGCACTCAGCACCATCGAGAGCTTGGCGTGGGCGAGGCCCACATCCGACCCGCAGATTGCCGAGAGCTCCGGACGCAGTCGGACCCATCCCAGTGCGCGCGGTAGCTTTGGCTCCGTGGCATCGTCGGTCAGCCGCAGCATGCCGCCGCGACTCCACCCGGCACTCTTGCCCACTCCCCGTGGAAGCTTCTGCGCCGCTGCAGTCAGCAGATAGCGCTGGGTCGACAGGTCTGCCAGAACGGCGCGCATGGGCTGATACCTCCGGAGCGTTCGGGGCCTGCGACTGAGTCCATGCAGGCCATGTGGGTGTTCCTTCGAGCTAGATGAGACCTTCGGCCCCGGCCCAGGCCTCGACGCGGCTCATGCCCTCGTCGTAGCCAACCAGAGGCTCGAATCCGAGGACCCTGCGGGCCTTGTCGATCGAGTACGTACCCGGCCGGTTGAGCATCAGCATTGTTGCGGTAGTGAGTTCGCTTGCCTGGCCCAGCCGGCGCTGGGTGAAACCGACGACGTTGGCGATGGCGATGGCAATGCCAGTCGGCAACATGCGGACCTGGCCTCCCGCCATGGACGCCAGGCGGCCGAAATAGTCCGAGCAGGACACGCCGAAGCCGTCACCGAGGATGAAGACCTGGCCCACGGCGTCATCGGGGGAGATCGCCAGGACCATGCCGTCGACGAAGTTGTCGATGTAGACTGGGCTGAAGATGCCCTTGCCGCCGTTGGGCAGGAGCATCTGGCCCTTCTTGATCACCTGCAGCGGGAGCACCACCCAGGGAACCGAGCCGGGGCCGTAGACGTCGGCGGGGCGGACGACGGTGCACTCGATCTCGCCTGCCGCGTGCGCAGCCAGGACGACCGCTTCGGAGTTGACCCTCGTGTCGGTGTAGCTGAAGCCGTTGACCCGGATCGGGTACGTCTCGTCGACGTCGTCGGGGAAGTCGAAGCCGTACGCGGCGACCGACGAGAGATGGACGAACCGGTGTACGCCATGGGCTTCGGCAGCGTCCAGCACCCGACGGGTACCGCGGACGTTGACCTCCCACGCCTGGTCCAGGGATGCGGCATTCGACACAATGGCCGCCGTGTGGATGACGACGTCCACCCCGTCCAACGCGTCGGCCCAGCCGGACGGGTCGGTGGTACTGCCGCCGGTAACGCCGTGGCCGGGTTCGGCCTTGAGGTCGACCCCGGTGACCCGGCAGCCCAGGTCGCGCAGTCGGGTGGCCAGGGCCCGACCGATGAATCCGTTGGCTCCGGTGATGAACACGTTCACCGGCTCGGCCACTACTGGTCTCGATACGTCTGGGTTCATGCTGGGACCTCCTCGACGATCGGCTGTTCCGCCGCCCCGGCGAGGCCCTGCACCAGGGCACGCAGCACCCGGGTGGTCACCGCGGTGACCCCCGGAAGCCTTGAGTGGAACTGGGCTTCCCAGGTCACCCGAGTGCCGCCGCCGGGCAGCGGCTCGAGGGTGATGAACCCATGGTAGAAACGCTGTCCCGGCGCGCCTTCGGCCGTGTACTCCAACCGGTAGGGCTCCTCCGCGACGATGATCGTCTCGGTGAGGCTCATCCCGACCGGGCCCCCGGACAACCGACGCACTGTGCCGACACCACCGTGCCCATCCGGGTCCGCAACCACCTCGGACTGCTGGAACGGCGACCAGGTGGACATGGCCGCGTGGTCGAGGAGCACCTGCCACACCCGCTCCGGCTGCGCCCCGACGACCTGGGACGCCTGGGTGCGGTGCACCGGTGCTTTCGTGGGGCGGAATCCCAGTTCGATCAGGTTGAAGGGGTTGACCAGGCGCTTCTCGCCCGGCCGCGCCAGATAGAGCAGTTCGATGCTGAACCCCATCGGGTCGTTGACGTACGAGCACGACCACACCGGCTTCAACGTGGTCGGTGGAGGGGCGTTCGGCGGGATCCCAGCCGTCTCGCAGGCGGCCACGAGGTCCTTCAAAGCGTCGTAGTTGCGCAGCCCCAGGGCGACGTTGAGCAGGCCGTGGTCGCTGATCCGGTACCCATCCGGCCACGGACGGCCGACTGGGTCGAGGTAGCGCACGACCTCGATGAACATATCCCCGGCGCGCAGGACGAACGACTCCCGGGTGGCGCCGGACAGGCCCCACAGCTCCTCGTGCTCGGGAGCGTGCAGCCTGACTTCCGGGAGCTCGGTCAGGCCCAGCACCTCCACCCAGGTGCGTCGAGCTTCCTCCAGGTCGGGCACCGACAGGGTGACAAACCGGGTCGCCACCGGGGCCTCGTGCGGGCGGGACCGTGGTTCACCCGAGCGCGGGTCATCTTCCATCACCTCGAGGAGGACGCCGTCGGGATCGCGGACGCAGACCCGACGCGACCCCGGCTCGCCGATCGGGTCGCTCAACAACCGAACGCGCCGGCCGTCGAGCCGGTCCAGTGTGGCGTCGAAGTCGGCCACATGGATCCCGATCGTGCTGTACCCGATGTCGCACGGGCGCCAGTCCCCCGGAAGCGACCTAGTCGTCGGCTTGCTGAACTGGAACAGCTCGATCTGGAAGAAGTCCTGCCGGTCCATGAGCCACCAGCACACGCTGGTGGCGTCCGGGACGCCTTGTACCTTGCCCGAGCCCAGCAGCGGGATGAACATGGACGTCCCGCCGGCCTCCTGGTAGCCGAAGATGTCCCGATACCATCGTTGCGAGAGCTGGACGTCGGCGACGCTGATGGCGATCTGGTTGAGCGGCAACTCGTTCATGGGCGGGCTTCCGCTACAACCCGTCACTCGAGGCCCGTGGCAGCGGCCACGATGCGCTCGACGTTGGGAAGGGCGGCGTACTCCAGATGCGGGGCGAATGGGATTGTGCCTTCGACCGCCACCCTCGCGAAGGCAGCGGCGACGTCCGCCTCCAGGAGGACAGCGGCGATCTCGCCGCTCAGCCCGCCCCGGATGTAGTCCTCGTCGACGACGACCACGCGCCGGGTCCTGCGGGCCTGCTCGATGACCGCGTCGCGATCGAGCGGGGAGACACTGCGCAGGTCGAGCACGGAGGCGTCGATGCCCGATCTGCCCAGCGCCTGTGCCGCTTCCATGCAGCGGTGGGCGCCGACGCCGAGGCTGATCAGGGCCACGTCCGAGCCTTCCCGGCGCACCGCGGCTCGTCCCAGCGGAACCTGCTCGAGGGGCAGTGGGACTTCACCCTCCGCCCCGTGGGCAGGGATCAGGTGGTCGAAGTCCACCGTGGCCCTGCTGCCGCCGGCAAGAAAATCGATCCACTGCTCGGAGAGGAGCTGGTGTTCCAGGAATATCACCACCTCGTCGGTCTCCACGGCGGTGCGCATCAGTCCCGCGGCGTCAGCCGGCGTCGACGGGCAGACCACGTTGATGTTGGGGTAGGCCGCGAGTTGGCCCCACAGGACCTGCTCGTGCTGGCCGCCGTCCGTGTACCACCCGCCGCAACCGGAGCGGACGACCAGCGGGATCTCCCAGCGACCACCGGAGAAATCGCGGAACTTCGACGCTGCGTTCACGATTCCCGACCACGCCACGGGCAGGAAGTCGATGAGCATGATCTCCACCACCGGCCGCAGTCCGGCCATGGCCGCACCGATCCCGGCGTAGAGAAAGGCAGACTCGCTTATTGGAGTGTCGCGCACGCGCTCGGGCCCGAACCGCACTAGCAGTTCACGGTGGATGAGCTTGACGTCCTCACCCCACGTGACGACCCGGTCGTCCTTGGCCATCGCCTCGGCGACGGCGAAGTCGACCGCCTGCCCGTACTTCATGACCGTCATCGTGCCCCTCCTCTGCCGGCACCGAATGTTGCCCGTCGGCCGACGGTCTCACGCGCCACCGTGATAGCGGTCTCCACCTCTGCCGTCTCCATCGCCTCGATGCGATCGGCAGCCGCCGGATCGACCAGTCGCCTACCGCGTCGGATCGGATCCATGTGGGAGCGCACCGCGTAGTCGCGGGCAGCGCGGGCGCCGCGTGTGGTGAGGTCGGTCAATGCCGCCGCACGATCACTTCTGCTGCCTCCGCCCTGCGCTCGCACGCTGTCCATGATCGGTGGAACCCACTCGACAGCCTGACCGCGTGGGTTCTTCAACAGCCGCACGATGGGGTCGCCCTCGAAGTGACCGCCGGGGCGGTGACAGGAGACGTGCAGGAACCCGGGACCGGCCCCGCTCCTGGCCCTGCGGATCAGATCCCCCGCTGCCGTGTAGACGTCCTCCACCCGGTCTCCTCTGGCCCGGCGTACTCGGAGCCCGAATGCCTTGGCGCGATCGGTCAGGTCACCGCCGGTGACTTCCGCCGAATAGGTGGTGATGGACCACTTGTTGTCCTTACATACGAAAATCACCGGCAACCCCCAGCTGACCGCCAGGTTGTACGACTCCATGAGCATCCCCTGGTTCATGGCCGCCTCGCCGTGGAAGGCCACCGCCACCCGGCCCGGATGCAGACGCTGGTTGGCGATTGCCGCACCGACCGCCAACGGTCCGCTCGAGCCGACGATCCCGTCGGATGCGGCTGGCACGTCGGGGTCCATCAGGTGCATGTGTCCGGCCTTGCCGAGGTTGAGGCCCTCCTCGGAGCCCAGCACCTCCAGCATGATCTTGGTGATGTCGGTCCCGCGGCCAACCAAGGGTGAGGTGTTGCGATGGTCCAGCGCCATCGAGTCGCGCCCGCTCAGATGGGCGAGGATCCCGGCGTTGATGCCCTCCTCGCCGATCCCCGAGTGGTACTCCCCGGGCACCAGCCCGTCGGCCCACGCCTGGGTCAGCGCTTCTTCCACGAGGCGCATCCGGACCATGGTTCGATACGCGCTGGCTGGGTCCAATCCTTTCGGAAGTGCCATCTGAAATTCCCCCGCAATCCTCTGTCATCCGCTCTCAGGATGGCCCTCCTTGCCCACATCGCACAGGCGCCCCCTTCCGGAACCCTCCCGAATTCCGTACTTCCGGAACCCTTCGGATCCCGCACAGTCACTATGTGCCCGGGAAATTCTGAATGACTAGGGTCGAACTGCCTGTTTCACCTCGTTGCCGTAGCGGAACTCCCAGGCCGCTCCTTTCACAGCCTCTCTCGTCATGACGGGGTCGGGCTCGCACATCGATCGCCTCGTTGAACGGGCCAGCTCAAGAGTGCCTCCCAACAATGACGGGTAGTGGGACGGTCGCGCGACATGAAGCCCGCTCAGAGTTGCGCTCAGACGGCCCAGAATCTGCTCAGAGCATCCCAGATAGGTGTCACTGGAAATGGTCCCGCACGCGTGGCTCGCGGGGTGCTGTTCTCGGCGCATCGGCGCATTGGCGAAGAGCACCGCCTCGTCTGCAAGCTCGATGATGACGACGACATCATCATCCTTCAAGCCCGATCCCACTACGAGTGGCAGGGGAAGTTGAGGCGTTGTCGCTCACACAACATCCAGTGGAGGCGATGGGACTCGAACCCACGACTTCGACCTTGCAAAGGTCGCACTCTAGCCAACTGAGTTACGCCCCCGTGGGAGACGGAAAGGTCTCCACGAGCATGCTCACCGTATCAGCCGACCTCCGACACGCCGCCAGACCGGACCGGACGGACGGTCGTCACATCGACCTCGTACCGTGCGTATGGACACCCGTCGGGACCGTTCCCGACACGACTCGCTCCCCGTCCGGAGCCCCCACCACCGGGGCGTCCGTCGACCGAGCCGCTCCTGAACCACGAGGAGCAGCTCCATGGCAACCACCGACCGCGACCGACTGCTGGACACGCTCGCCGAGGGCGTACGTGACCTGACCGACTCGGACCGGTGGCGGGCCCACCTCGACGTCCAAGGCCGGTTCCACCGCTACAGCTTCAACAACGCGCTCCTCATCGGGGCCCAGGACCCGGAAGCCACCCGGGTGGCCGGCTTCGCCGCCTGGAAGAAGCTGGGCCGAACCGTGGTGAAGGGGGAGCGGGCCATCTGGATCCTGGCCCCGATGGTCGGGCGGAGGACGGCGACCGCCGACGGCGAGGAGAAGCGACCGGTCTACGGGTTCCGGCCCGTGGCGGTGTTCGACGTCGCTCAGACCGAGGGCGACGAGCTGCCCCAGGTCTGTCGGAACCTCGAGGGCGAGGACCCGGCGGCGCTGTTCGAGGCCCTGCGTGGCCAGGCCGACCGGATGGGCTACTCGGTCGAACTGGCCGAGCTCCCAGGTACCACCAACGGGGACTGCACCTTCGCCAAGCGACGCATACGGATCGAGTCCCGGAACCAACCGGCCCAACGGGTCAAGACCTTGGCCCACGAGCTGGCCCACGCCTTGCTCCATGCGGGAGCCGGCGACCGGGCCCTGGCCGAGCTGGAGGCCGAGTCCGCCGCCTACGTCGTGTGCCGGAGCCTCGGACTGGACACAGGGGAGTACTCGTTCGGCTACGTCGCCTGCTGGGCCGGTGGCGGGGTCGAGGCGGTCGCCCGGATCGCCGCGTCAGGGAGTGTCATCCAGCGGGCCGCCTCGGTGATCCTCGACGGCATCGGGTCGCCGGTCACGGCGGACGCGACAGGTGCTGCCGCCTGACCGCCCCTCAGCCCGCGGTAGTGGCCCGCTCGATGGACCGGGCGATCTCGTCCCATGCCGCAACGACGCCGTCGAACCCTCCGACCTCGGTGCGCTTGTGCGGCTCGAGGTCCTTGTAGACCTCGAAGAAGTGGGCGATCTCGAAGGTGAGGTGCGGGGGGAGCTCCTCGAGGGTGCGGACCCCTTCCCACATCGGGTCCCCGATGGCCACGCAGATGATCTTGGCGTCGGGGCCCTTCTCATCGGTCATCCAGAACACCCCGACGGGCCGGCTCTCCACCATGCAGCCCGGGAACGTCGGCTCGTCGAGCAGCACCAGGGCGTCGAGCGGGTCGCCGTCCTCGGCCAGCGTGTCCGGCACGAACCCGTAGTCCGCCGGGTAGAACGTCGCCGAGAACAGCCGCCGGTCGAGCCGGAACACGTGGTTCTCGTGGTCGTACTCGTACTTGTTGCGGCTCCCTCGGGGGATCTCCACCATGACGTCGATCGTACGATCCGTGCTCATGAACCCTGCTCTTTCCTCGGCATAGTGCCGGTTCCCATTGTGGCCCAACGGGAGCCGGCACCGAACGGGGTCGTCCGGCGGAGGACGGGCCGCGTCGCCCCCGGGGGCACGAAAGGCCACTTGCTAACCTTGGGTCGTGACCAACGAGCCCGTCAATGCAGCCATGACCGGGCACGACAGGAGCCCGGACTCCCGGTACTTCGCCCGGCAGCTGTCCGACCTCGACTTCAACGACCGCCTGCTCGACCTGGTCGCCGAGGCCGACCTCCCGCTCCTCGAAAGGGTGAAGTTCCTCATCCTGTTCTCCGAGCGCATCGACGAGTTCTTCCAGGTCCAGGTGGCCGGGCTGCGTCGCCAGGTGGTCGCCGGGATCATCGGCAGGGCGCTCAACGGCAGCACGCCCGAGCAGCTCCTGGCCGACGTGCGGGCGTCGCTCGAGCGCATGGTCCGGCGCCAGGAGTCCCTCCTGCTCGACACCTTGACTCCGGCCCTGGCCGACGAGGGGATCGAGCTGTGCGACTGGAACGGGCTCGACGAGGCCGACCGCACCTATCTCCACGAGGTGTTCGACCGTCTCATCCTGCCGGTGGTGACACCGCTCACCGTCGATCCGAGCCATCCCTTCCCCTATATCTCCAACCTCTCGCTGAACATCGGGGTCGAGGTGCGCAGCCGTCAGGACGAGGCGGCCCGGTTCGCCCGGGTCAAGATCCCGCCGAACGTGGACCGCCTGCTGGCCCTGCCCGGGGGGCAGCGCTTCGTCCCACTGGAGCAGGTCATGGTGGCATTCCTCGACCAGCTGTTCCCCGGGATGGACGTCGGCGAGGCCTGCGTGTTCCGGGTCACCCGCGACGCCGACCTGGCGCTCGACGACGACGCCGCCGACGACCTCCTCCTCGCGCTCCAGGAGGAGCTGCGCCGCCGACGCTTCCTGCCGGTGGTCCGCCTGGAGATCGACTCCAGGACCTCGGAGGCGTCCATCGACCGGTTGACCGAGGAGCTCGGACTCGGACCGGACGACGTCTACCGGTTCGGCGGCCCGCTCGGCCTCGGCTGCCTGTGGGCGATTCACGCCCTGGACCGCCCCGAGCTCCACGATACGCCGTGGACGCCGTTGGTCCCGCCCGCCTTCACCACGGTCGAACGTGACGAGGGAGCCAGTGTCTTCAGCGTCCTCGACCGCCAGGACGTGCTGGTCCACCACCCCTACGACTCGTTCTCGGCCTCGGTGGAGGAGCTCATGAACGAGGCCGCCGAGGACCCGCACGTCCTGGCCATCAAGCAGTGCCTCTACCGGACGTCGGGTGACAGCCCCGTGGTCGCCGCCCTGGTCCGGGCGGCCGAGCGGGGCAAGCAGGTCGCCGTGCTGGTCGAGGTCACCGCCCGGTTCGACGAGGAGGCCAACATCGGGTGGGCCCGCGCCCTCGAGGAGGCGGGTGCCCACGTCATCTACGGCCTCATGGGGCTCAAGACCCATGCCAAGACCACGTTGGTGGTGCGCCAGGAGGGCGACGCGGTCCGGCTCTACTGCCACGTCGGCACCGGCAACTACAACCCCAAGACGGCCCGGATGTACGAGGACCTGGGCATCCTGTCCTCCCGTCCCGAGCTGGGGGCCGACGTCACCCGGTTCTTCAACTACATCACCGGCTTCAGCCAGCCCCCCGACTACCAGGAGCTGGTGACGTCGCCCGGGGGCATCCGGAACCGGGTCGTCGAGCTGATCGACGCCGAGGCCGCGGCCGGACCCGACGGGCGCATCGCCATCAAGGTGAACGGGCTCGACGACGTGGTCGTGATCGACGCCCTCTACCGGGCCTCCCAGGCCGGGGTGCCCATCGAGCTGATCATCCGGGGCATCTGCTGCCTGCGCCCCGGGGTGCCCGGCCTGTCCGAGACCGTTCACGTCCGTTCCATCGTCGGCCGGTTCCTCGAGCACTCCCGGATCCTGCGCTTCGGCGGTGCCGCAGGCCGTCCCTCCACCTACTACATCGGCTCCGCCGATCTCCGCCGACGCAACCTCGACCGACGGGTGGAGGCGATGATCCCGGTGGCCGACCCCGAGGCGGTGTCCCGGCTCGAGGAGATCCTGACCCTGAACCTGGTCGACGACACCCAGTCGTGGTCCCTGTCCGGGAATGGCTCGTGGCACCGGATCCCGACGGTGTTGGGCAATGCCACCCAGACCGCGCTGGAGGAGGCGGCGCTCAAGCGGGGCGACCTGCTGGACCGGCCCCGGGGCTCCCTGGTCTGAGCCCTCCACCCCAGGCGATCCGTAGGGTGGACGGGTGAGCACGGACCGGACTCCCGCAGGCGGAGCGGACCGGTCCCCAGCCCTGATGGGCGCGGTGCGCCGGAGGGCGCGCCGGCTGGCCTGGGCGTTCGCCCTCGCCACTGCAGCCCTGATCCCCTGGATCGCCTATCTGGCCGTCAGCTTGCCCGAGCGCACCGTCGACACGCACTACCGGGGGGCCTGGGTGGGCTTCGACCTGATGCCGGTGACCGCCATCGTCCTGACTGCCTACTTCGCCTTCCGGGTCGACGCCCGGGTGCAGCTCCCCGCCATGGCCACGGCCACCCTGCTGGTCGTCGATGCCTGGTTCGACGTCATGACGGCCGGCGGCCATGCCGCGACGATGCGTGCGGTGCTGATGGCGGTCTGCTTCGAGCTGCCGGCCGCCGCCCTGTCGCTGCACGTGGCCCGCCGGGTCAATCACAACGTGGCCCGATTGGCCCAGGACGGGGCGACCCTCTCCCGGACGGACCTCGACCACCGGTAGCGCCCAGGAGCGCCCGGGTCAGGCGACGACGCGGTGGATGCGGTCCATGACGTCGTCGGTCAGCTGAGGGATGACGTCGAGGGCGGCCAGGTTCTCGTGCACCTGCTCCACCCGGCTGGCCCCGGTGATCACCGAGGACACGTGCGGGTTCTTGGCGCACCAGGCGATCGACAGCTGGGCCAGGGTGCACCCGAGGTCGTCGGCGATGCCCTGGAGCCCGGCGACGGTCTGGTTGCGGTCGGCGTCGGTCAGCAGGTCGCGCAGCCACTCGTAGCCGGGCAGCGTGGCCCGGGATCCCGCGGGCACCCCGTCGAGGTACTTGCCGGTGAGCAGGCCGGAGGCCAGCGGGCTCCACGTGGTGAGACCGAGGCCGATCCCGTCGTAGAGGGGGGCGTACTCCTGCTCCACCCGGTCTCGCCACAGCAGGTTGTACTGCGGCTGCTCGACCACCGGCTTGTGGAGGTGGTGGCGCTCGGCGATGTCCCAGGCCTCGCGCAGCGCCTCGGCCGACCACTCGGAGGTACCCCAGTAGAGGGCCTTGCCCGCCGTGATCATGTCGGACATGGCCCGGACGGTCTCCTCGATCGGGGTCTCGGCATCGGGCCGGTGGCAGTAGACGAGGTCGACGAAGTCGAGTCCGAGCCGATCGAGCGAGCCGTCGATGGCCTGCATCAGGTACTTCCGGTTCAGGGTGTTGCGCATGTTGACCTCCCGGTGGAGGCCCCAGAAGAGCTTGGTGGAGATGACATAGGAGTGCCTGGCCCACCCGAGCGAGCGGATGGCCTCCCCCATGATCGTCTCGGACTCGCCGCCGGCGTAGGCCTCGGCGTTGTCGAAGAAGTTGACCCCGGCGTCGTAGGCCGCGGACAGGCAGCCCTCGGCCAGGCTGCCGGCGAGCTGCGGCCCGAAGGTGACCCACGAGCCGAAGGACAGGACGCTGACCTTGAGCCCCGTTCCGCCGAGACGTCGGTACTCCATCTCCATGGTGACTCCCTTGTGTGTGAGGTGCGGGGCCGGCGAGGTGCGCCGCGCTCAATCCGTGGTCGGCCCGGACCGCCGGCCGCATGTCGTGGGTGCTCGGACCGTCCGAATCCTACGGTGTCGGCGGCCGGTGCGGACCGGGAGCCGGAACAGGGCGCGGGCGGTGCGCGAAGCTGGACCCGTGACCGAACCGACGCTTCCCTCCGGCCCCCTGTGCCCGCTGACACCGCAGCCGGAGGGCCTGGCCTGGCCGACGAACGAGTGGCCGACGGGCGACCCGCCGTCCGGTGTCGGTCTCGAGCGCCTGGCCGACACCGCCTTCGATCCTGACGGCCCGCTCCACGACACCTTCGCCGTCGTCATCGTGCAGGGAGGACGACTTGTCTACGAGCGCTACGGCGGCACGCTGCTCCAGTGGGAAGGTCCCGGCAAGCCGGTGCACCCCTCGACGTCACTGCTGTCGTGGTCGGTGGCCAAGGCGATGCTGCACGCGGTGGTGGGCATGCTGGTGGGCGACGGCCGGTTCGACCCGTCGGCTCCGGCAGGGGTCCCCGAGTGGCAGGACGCGGGAGATCCCCGGGGGCGATCACCATCGCCGATCTGCTGGCGATGCGCGACGGGCTCGACTTCCTCGAGGAGTACGAGGACCCCGAGACCTCCGACGTCATCCAGATGCTCTACGGCTCCGGGCAGTCCGACATGGCCCGGTTCGCCGCCGACCGACCGCTGGCCGCTCCCCCGGGGACACGGTTCAACTACTCCACGGGGACGAGCATGGTGCTGTCGGGCATCGTGGCCCGTGAGGTGGGCCAGGGCGCGCCCTACGCGGCGTTCCTGGGCGACCGGCTCTTCGGTCCGCTCGGGATGACCTCAGCCACGGCCGCGTTCGATGACGCCGGCTCCTGGGTGGCCGGCTCCTACGTGCACGCCACCGCCCGGGACTACGCCCGGTTCGGCCTCCTCTACTTGCGCGACGGCGTGTGGGAGGGGCGCCGACTGCTCCCCCAGGGCTGGGTCGACGCCGGGCGCACCCCTCGCTCGGTGGACCCGGACGACGGCCACCTCTACGGCGAGCACTGGTGGACCCGTGACGACCCGCTCGGCACATTCTGGGCCTCGGGCCACGACGGCCAGTACGTCGACCTCATTCCATCCCTCGACCTGGTGCTGGTGCGGATGGGCCGGACCGGCCCGGACCGTTCGCCGGCGCTCCGTGCGTGGCGGGACGAGGTGATCGGGTCCTTCGCCGAGTCCCTGCCCGGGCACGGGGGATCATGACGGGGTCCTGAAGGCGTTGCGGTCCGTCGGGCCCGGCTCTACGGTGAGTCCACTGTGAGCAGGTCCCTCCCCGTCCACGACCACCTCCACGAGGTCCACACCGTCGAGGACGTGCTGGCCCTGGTGCGCGAGCACGGCGGCCGGGTGACCAGCTCCCGGCGCCTGCTGCTCCAGGCGCTCTTCGACGGCCCGGGGCACCGGACGGCCGAGGAGCTGGCCGAGACGGTCCAGGCCCAGGCGCCCGACATCGCCCTCTCCACCGTCTACCGGAACCTTGACGAGCTGGAGAAGCTGGGCGTCGTCGTCCACTCCCACCTCGGGCACGGCCCCGCCACCTACCACCTGGCCGCGGGCGCCCACTGCCACTTCGTCTGCCAGGACTGCGGGGCGGCCGTGGAGGCCCCCGACGAGCTGTTCACCACACTGGCCGAGGCGGCGCGCAGCCGGTTCGGATTCGAGATCGACACCCGCCACTTCGCCATCCTCGGCCGATGTGCGACGTGCCGGAAGGGGACTGACCCATGACCATGCACGGGAGTGACGTCGACCGGTCCGACGAGTGGGACCGGCTCCGCCAGGCGTACCTGCGGCCACCGGGTGAGCGACCCCGGTCGACCGCCCGTGGCCTCCACCACTTCGCCATCGTGTCGAGCGACGTCGAGCGGACCATCACCTTCTACCAGGACCTCCTCGAGTTCCCCCTGGCCGAGCTGTTCGAGAACCGGGACTACCGGGGGTCCACCCACTTCTTCTTCGACATCGGGAACGGCAACTACCTGGCCTACTTCGACTTCCCCGGCCTCGAGCTCGGCGAGTACGCCGAGGTGCTCGGCGGGCTGCACCACATCGCCATCAGCGTCACCCCCGAGCAGTTCGAGCGGCTGGTGGCCAAGGTCCGCGATGCGGGCATCGAGGTCCACGTGGTCAACGGGGACTCGGCCTACTTCCCCGGTCCCGACGGCGAGCGGCTGGAGCTGCTCAGCTACCCGCTCCACGACATGTACGGCACCGTCGTTGGTTCGTGACCGGTCCTGCCTGGGGCGACGGACCGGTATCCGTGGTCCGCGGTCTCGAGGTCGACCTGCCCGAGGGTCCGGACAGCACCGCCCAGTGGATCGAGTTGGAGACGACGGGCGCAGGTGAGGTCGGGATCTGGCAGATCGACCCGGTCACGGTCCATGACGTCGAGGTGGACGAGGTCTTGGTGGTCCTGTCCGGTCGGGCGACCATCCTGGTGGAGGGGTCGCCCAGGATGGTGGTTGCCCCCGCGACGTTGTCCGGCTCCGAGCAGGGACGGCGACCACCTGGGTGGTGACCGAGCGCCTCCGCAAGGTCTACCTGACCTGGGGTGCCGACCGGGTCTGACCAGTCCGCGGGCGACGACGGACCGGTTCCGGGTGATGCGATGATGGGTCGTGCGCACGTGGCGGAGCCCGACGAGGTGGGGCGTGGTCGGGAGAGTGCGGCTCGGGGTCGTCGTCTCGGTGGGGATCGTACTGGTGACGGCGGGGACACTGGTCGGCTGCTCGACCGGCTCCGGGCTGCCACGGGTGGCCGTCATCGGGGACTCGATCACGGCACTGGCCCAACCGGACATTTCGGCGGCGCTGGACCCCTCGTTCGACGTGCACTACACGTTCCGGATCGGCGTGCGGACCGACCAGATGCTCGGCCTGATCGCCTCCGATCTGCAGGCGAACGGACCGATGTCGGCCGCCGTCATCAACCTGGGCACCAACGACGCCATCAAGGGTGGCCCCAGCGCACCTGCGCTGGCGAACTTCGACGCGCTCCTGACCATGAGCCGGTCGGTGCCCTGCGAGGTCCTGACCACCATCAGCTTGCGCGCGGACATCCGGGGCGGGAGTGACGTCGCCGCCGCCCTCAACCGGAAGATCCTCGACCTGGCCATCGCCGACCCGGGCCACTACAAGGTGGTCGACTGGAACGGGTTCCTCAGCTCGCTGGACCGCGCCCAGCTCGGCCAGTACCTCCAGCGCGACCTGATCCACCAGACGCCGGCCGGCGCCCAGTGGATCGCCACGTCGTACCGAGCGGCCCTGCACGTCTGCGGAACGGGCCAGCCGGCGCCGACGATCGGGACGTCGACGCCGTAGCGGGTCACTCCGACCTCGGTGGCGGCGGACCGCCGGGCCGTGGCCAGGGCTCCGCGGAGTGGACGCTTCAGGGGCCCGGCACGCCCATTCCTTCGAGCGCCCCGACTCCCACCCGCGAATCAGCCGGGGCGTGAGCCCCGGCTGAACTGCACCTTCGTGGTCGGGCTGCCCGGATGTGAACCGAGGACCTCTTCGTCCCGAAGGCCCATCTGCCGGATCTCAGCTTCCCCAGTTCAGCGCTCGATTCTGTCGTCGTCCCTGCTCACGCGGCATGTTTGCGGGTGCCGGGAGTAACCGTCATTGACCACCGATCACCATGATCCTCACCGGCTACGCGCCAAGATCGCGCCATTGACGGTTGGTGCGATTCCGCCGGCGGCACTGGAGCCGGCGATCAGGGCACCCCCGGTCAGGCGACGGAGTCCTTGTGGCCAAGATGGATCGGTACTCGCCGCTCTTCCTCATCTTCGAAGATGGCGACAAGCTCCAGGCGGGCCCCGAGGGCCTCGAGGTACTGACGAAGCGTCGAGACTCTGACGTCCTCGGCGTGCTCGAGCTTCGAGACCGCACCTTGGGTGACCTCGAGTCGTCCTGCCAGCTCGACCTGGCTGACCGCCTCGGCGTGGCGTAGCTCGTAGAGGCGGATCTCCTCGAGAGTCTCAGCGCGCAATTCGGCCAGGCGCGCCACCGCGCCAGGATGCGTTTCGACCTTCTTGCGCAGTTCCGAGAACTTGGTTCGGGTCATCAGATCAATCCCTCCGTTCGCAGTTCATCGAGGTAGGTGTCGTAGAGCTCATCGGCCTCCGGAACCGCCTCGAGTTACCAGGCGTCCCATGTCCCGCCCTTGTCCCCGCCCAGCAACAGGATCACCTGTCGCCGAGGGTCGAACATGAACAGGATCCGAAGAGCACCCCCTCGGGCGGCCCGAAGCTCGTTCATGTTGTGGTGCCGGGACGAGTGGATCCGTTCCACCACCGGTCGCCCGAGATCTGGACCCCGGTCGGCAGGCAGGTCGACCCGATCGGTCACCGATTCCTTCTGTGCTTGGCTCAACTGATGCCACCAGTTGAGGAACTCGTCGGTTACCTCGACCTCCCACACGGAACCAGTATCACTGATTGCTCATCATGAGTCAATAGTCATACTTGGTGCAACGGGGCCTACCCCATCTTCCCGGAGTTCAGGGGCTGACTCGTGTTGTGATCGCGCCGTGGGGGCTTCCAGGGTCGTGACTGCCACTCCTCTCCTGAAGGAGTAGTCGAGATGCTGCCGCGACCTCCCCGAAACCTCGGTCACTCATGACCCGTCGCCGGAATCCGACGACCCCCCGCCCGCCAAGGGCAATCGGACGCCAAGTGGCCGTTCGGCAGCCCAGTGGGCCTCATCAGGTGTCGATCGGAGGCATGCCGGTGATTCTCGATGACCATCGGCGGCGGCCAGTGCGGGCGGAGGCCCGAGCCGGAGCCGGCACGGGCCGCCAGCCCCGTGGACGATCAAGGCTTCGCCAAGCAGGGCAGCGGTCAACACCGGAGTTGGCGAGCAGGTCTTTCCCATCGCCGACATCGGTGACGGGTGGCCGTGGCCGGCGCGTCGATCTCCGTGCTCCGACGACATGGAGCTGAGCAGAGGCCGACGGGATGCTCGAATGGCGAGCCGCTGACCAGGCATTGTCCCAAACGGGTGTCCGAGAAGACCCTTTGTACGAAGGGGAAGAAGTTCTTCTCCGGCAAGCGAATGGAGAGATCATGCGACTTCCAAGCAACGCCACCGACGGTTCTGCCCCGGGTCCGCGACCTCGGCCGTGCGGCGACCAGCTTCCTCGGTTGATCGACATCGTGATGCTGTCCGAGGTGCTCAGAGTCAGCGAGCGCCATGTCCGCCGGCCGGTCGCCGAGCGGCGCATTCCGTTCGTGGAAGCGGGTCACTTCGTCCGATTCGACCCCTCGGATGTCATCGCCTGGATCGGCGGACAGGTGGTAAGGGTCGCCGCAGACCGCTTGCCCGGTTCCGTTGGTCGAGCGTCGCACCGCTTCGCTACAGTGCCGCACAAGCAGGCTCTTGCGCCGAAGGCGATGGTCATCAGGCGCCAACACTCAGATCCCGGCCCGTCAGGGCTGGGGCGTGACTTGGCGAGGTGACCACATGGCAGGACGACGCCAATTCGGGAGCGTCCGCAAGCGCGGTCGCCTATGGGAGGCCGCATATTGGCATCAGGGCAAGCGCCATGTGGGTCCGGTCACATTCTCAACCAAACGCGACGCGTCCGAGTATCTGTCCGCCACGAGACGGAGATCCGCCGAGGCCAGTGGATTGACCCGGCGGCCAGGAAGCTCACGGTCCATGAACTCGCCTGTCGATGGTTCGCCTCGAACCCTTCAGAGTGTGAATCCACCGAGGTGCGCGAGGAGGTCACGCTGCGCCGGCACATCATTCCGGCGATCGGAGCGCTCCGCATCGATCGGGTGACCCCGGCGGACATCCAGAGGATGGTCAACGGCCAGTCTTCGGCCCGGGCCCCCGAACGGTGCG
>Ga0209048_10001331_pt1 | contig 25526 bp, 29 predicted proteins | sample FrelakmetCRP12CR_FD_187146 | JGI IMG/M metagenome (GOLD analysis project Ga0209048, IMG submission 187146) | Freshwater lake sediment microbial communities from the University of Notre Dame, USA, for methane emissions studies - CRP12 CR (SPAdes)... | ecosystem: Environmental > Aquatic >... | reverse complement strand
CTTTTGCCGCACCCGGCGGTGTCTGGTACTCTCTCGGCTCCGTGTACCAGCATCCCCACACTCACATCGCCGCGACCCCGGACGTCTGACATGCCACAGTTGCGCATCGTCGTCCTCGTCAAACAGGTCCCGGACACCGCCAACGTGACCGGCGACGCCATGAAAGAGGACGGGACCGTCAACCGGGCGGCGCTGCCGGCCGTGTTCAACCCCGAGGACCTCAACGCGCTGGAAGAAGCGCTGCGCCTCAAGGACCGCCACGGCGGCCGCGTGACCGTGGTGACCATGGGGCCACCGGCCGCCGTGCAGGTGCTGCGCGAGTCGCTGTACCGCGGCGCAGACGAGGTCATCCTGCTCACCGATAACGCGTTCGCCGGCGCCGACACCCTGGCCACGAGCTACGCGCTGGCGCTGGCGGTGCGCAAGCTGGGCGGCTGCGACCTGGTGCTCTGCGGCCGCCAGGCGATCGACGGCGATACGGCCCAGGTCGGGCCGCAGACCGCCGAGAAGCTGGGCTACCCGCAGATCACTTGCGTGAGCCGCATCGACGAGCTCGTGGCGCCGGCGGGCAGCACGGACGGCGTGATCACCGCCACGCGCTCCATCGAGGGCGGCTTCGAGACGCTCAGCTCCTCGCTCCCCTGCCTGATCACCGTGACCGGCGAGGCCAACGAGCCGCGGCCGGCGAGCGTCAAGCTGGTGATGACGTACAAGGGCATCGCCGCAGAAGCTATGCCCGAGTACGACGACACCTACCTCGACCCCGAGAGCGACGTGGCCGAGGTGTGCATGCTCGGCCGCGACGGCCAGCCCGTGTGCCGCGCCAGGGTCGTGCAGTGGGACCATCTCGCCCTCGCGGCCGACCGCGAGGCACTCGGCCTGCGCGGCTCGCCGACGCGCGTCAAGGAGATCGAGAGCGTCGTGCTCGCGCAGAGCGAGGCGCGCATGGTGGAGCCGGACGAAGCCGGCGTGGCCGCGCTCGTCCACGAGCTCATCGAGGAGCACATCCTTGGGTAGCGGCGACGGCACGAGCGCCGCCAGTGCCACCCGCAACGACGTCTGGGTCGTCGTCGAACAGCACGATGGCACGGCGGCCGAGGTCAGCCTCGAGCTGCTCGGCCGCGCCCGCGAGCTCGCCGACAGGCTCGGCGTCGGCACCGGCGCCGTGGTCGCGGGGGCGGGCGCGCCCGTCAGGGCCCTCGCGCCCGCCCTGATCGCCCGCGGCGCCGACACCGTGTACCTCGCCGACCACGACGACCTCGGCGACTACCTGGCGTTGCCGTACACGCGCCTCGTCGCCGGCCTCATCCGTCAGCATCAGCCGCAGATCGTCCTCTACGGCGCCACGACCACCGGCCGCGACCTGGCGCCACGCGTGGCGAGCGCCCTGCGCACCGGCCTCACCGCCGACTGTACCGACCTGCGCATCGGCGACTTCTCGGCCAAGGGCGAGACGTACGCCGATCTTCTCTTCCAGATCCGCCCGGCGTTCGGCGGCAACATCATCGCCACCATCGTGAGCCCCGAGCACAGGCCGCAGATGGCGACCGTGCGCGAAGGCGTCATGGTGATGCCGGAGGCCGACGAGAGCCGCGCCGGCGCCGTGGTCACGGTGCCGGTAGAGCGCTCGTCTGCCCCCGTCGCCCCGGCAGACCGCATCGTGTTCACCGAGCCGGACTTCGCCGTCCGCCTCGTGAAGCGTGTGCAGGAAGAGAAGAGGGTCGACCTCAAGGGCGCCCGGGTGGTCGTCTCGGGCGGCGTCGGCGTCGGCTCGCGCGAGGGCTTCGCCCTTGTCGAAAAGCTGGCCCGCACGCTCGGCGGCGTCGTCGGCGCCAGCCGCGCCGCCGTGGACGCGGGCTGGGTCGGCCACGAGCACCAGGTCGGCCAGACCGGCACCACAGTGCGCCCCAAGCTCTACGTCGCCTGCGGCATCTCCGGCTCGGTCCAGCACCGCGCCGGCATGGACCAGAGCGCTCGCATCCTGGCCATCAACAGCGACCCCGGAGCGCCCATCTTCTCGGTGGCCCACTACGGCATCGTCGGCGACCTCCACAAGGTCATCCCTCTGCTGATCCAGGCCTACAGGACGAAGGCATGAGCAACTTCTACAGCGATAACCCGGACCTGCAGGCGACGCTGCGCCGTCTCGACCTGGCGCGCGTCGTGCGTCTTCGCGAGGACGACTACCGGCAGGCCGGCGAGTTCGCCTACGCCCCCCGCGACTTTGAGGACGCCCTCGACTCGTACGAGCGCACGCTCGCGATCGTCGGTGACATCGCCGGCGAGTTCGTCGAACCGCGCGCGGAGGATGTGGACCGCACCGGCAGCGAGCTGGTGGACGGCGAGGTCTGCTACGCGCCGGGCATCGCCCAGAGCCTCGAACGCCTCAAGCAGGCCGACCTCATGGGGATCACGCTGCCGCGCACATACGGCGGCCTCAACTTCCCGATGTCGGTCAGCGTGATGATCGTCGAGATGGTGAGTCGTGCCGACCCGGCGCTCATGAACATCTTCGGGCTGCAGGACATCGCCGAGACGGTCAACAAGTTCGCCGACGACGAGATGAAGGCGGCGTACCTGCCGCGCTTCGCCAGCGGCGAGGTCACCGCCAGCATGGCGCTCACCGAGCCCGAGGCCGGCAGTGACCTGCAGAACGTCCAGCTCAAGGCCACGCAGGCCGCCGATGGCACGTGGCGGCTGAGCGGCGTGAAGCGGTTCATCACCAACGGCTGCGGCCAGCTGAGCCTCGTGTTGGCGCGCTCGGAAGAGGGCACCACCGACGCCCGCGGCCTCAGCATGTTCCTTTACGAGCGCGACGAGCACATGCGCATCCGTCGCCTCGAGGACAAGCTCGGCATCCATGGTTCGCCCACCTGCGAGCTGCAGTTCGACGACGCGCCGGCGCTGCTCGTCGGCGAGCGCCGGCGGGGGCTCACCACCTACGTCATGAGCCTCATGAACGGCGCCCGTCTCGCGATCGCGGCGCAGGCGCAGGGCATCGCCGAGGCCGCCTTCCGCGCCGCCGCCAAGTACGCGCAAGAGCGCGTGCAGTTCGGCGCGCCGATCGGCGAGCTCACCGCCGTCAAGGCGATGCTCGCCGACATGAAGGTCAGCCTCGAGGCGGCGCGCGCCCTCCTGTACGAGACGGCGCTCATCGTCGACATGAAGGAAGTGCTCGAGCATCGCAGCGCGCAGATCACGGCGCCGGGAGCCGACGCCGGAGGACCTTCGGCCGCCGGCCCCGAGGGCTCCGCCGACGAGCTCAAGGCGCTGCGTGCGGAGCTCAAGATATACACGCGCCTGGCGGCGCTCTACACGCCGCTGGCCAAGGCGTGCTGCACCGAGATGGCCAACACCGTGGCCTACGAATCGCTGCAGATCCACGGCGGCTCCGGCTACATGCGCGACTTCGCCGTGGAGCGTCACAGCCGCGACGCGCGCATCACCAACATCTATGAGGGGACGACGCAGCTGCAGGTCGTGGCCGCCATCGGCGGCGTGCTCGGTGGCACGCTCGCGGCCCGGCTCGCCGAGTACGACGCCGAGGGCTTCGGCGCGACGCCGGATCTGCTGGAGCGCGTGCGACACGCCCGCGGGCGCCTGGCGGAGGCGATCACGCGAGTGCGCGAGCAGGACGACGTGCGCTACCGCGATTTCCACGCCCGCCGGCTCGTGGAGATGGCCGTCGACGTGTCCTGCGGCTACCTGATGCTCCGCGCGGCGCAGGACGACGCGCGCAAGCTGCTGGCGGCCCGCTACTTCATGGACGCCATGACCGCGCGCGTCGAGGGAGCAGCCGCGCAAGTGCTGGCCGGCGACCCGGCCGCGCTCGACGCGCTCTCGCAGCTCGGCGCCGTCTGAATCGGGGCTGACGGTCCGGCCCGCGAGCGGGCGCCGCCATCAGACCGTCGCGACGCTCAGGACGACCTGATTGCCGCCGGCCGCCCCCGCCCGCCCGGCGGCCGCTTCTGCCGCTAACGCGAGGTCGTCGGCGTCCTCTGCATGTCGCGGGAACTCGGCCACGCCGAGGCTGACGGTGTAGCGCCCGAGCCCACCCAGGTCGTCGTCCCGCAGCCTCGCATCCTCCAGCGTGGCGCGCACGCGCTCGGCTACGAGGCCGGCGCCGGCCTCGATGCCCGGCGTGTTGGGCAGCAGCAGCGCGAAGCGGCCGCCACCGAGTCGGAAGGCGACGTCGACCCTGTCGCGCAGACTCCCTTTGAGCGCCCGTGCGAAGCCGGCCAGCACGGCGTTGCGGCGAGCCTCGTCCGGCTCCGCCGCGAGCTGCTCGTACCCGTCCAGTTCGGCGACGATGACCGACAGCGGCTGACTGTACCGGCGACCGCGCGCCACCTCCGCGTACAGGCGCTCGTAGTAGTACCAACGGCTGTACAGCCCGGTGACGCTGTCCGTCGCCGACCTGCTCTCCAGCGCCCGGTACGCGCGCACCGTCGCGAACGCGGCCGCCGTCTGGTCGGCAAGCAGCCTGATCATCTCGACCTCGTCCTTGCGGAAGCGCCGCGGTAGCTGCGCCGTGATCTGCAGCAGGCCGAGCGCCTTGCCGTCGGCCACCAGCGGGACGACGAGGCGCGCAGTGCCGTGAGCGGTGCGCCCTTGCTCCGGCTGTTGCAGCTCGACGGCCTGGCGCGCCAGAACGTCCGCCTCCCACCGCCGGAGCCCGCCGCCGGCCGCCGTCACGAGCGCGAACGAGCCCTGGTCCTGCCTCAGCACCACGTCGGTCTCACACGACATCCCGGACAGCAGCCGTTTCACCTCGGAGCGGGCCCTGTCGGCGGCGCCCTCTATCCGGTAGCCCACCACCATGCCGCGCCCCGACTCGAGCAGTTCCAGAAGGTGGCGCCCGCGGTCGCGCTCGCGCTCGTACAGGTCGGTCGTGCGCAGCACTATCGCGGCGAGCCGGCACAGCCCACGCAGCTGCGTCCGCTCCTCTTCGGTCAGGCGGCGCACGCGACGCGCGTCGCCGACGGTCACGATCCCCAGGACCTCGGCGCCCGCCAGCAGCGGCACGTCGACACGGCTCAGGAAGCCGCGCCGGCGGAGCGCCGCGGCCTCAGCCACGGTGAGGTCGTCGTCGGCGTGACGCTCGACGACCTCGGCTGTGAGCACGAGGCGCCGCAAATCGTGACTCTGGTCGAGGGCGACCGCGGCGCCCACCATGCTGCCGGCGGGCGACGGCTCGCGGCTCCAGAAGGCGCGGCAGCACAGCGTGTCGGCGTCGGGCGCAAAGGTCCAGACGTCCACCGTCGACAGATCGAGCGCTTGACCGACGGCGGCCGCGACCCCCTGCAGCAGCTCCTCCGGGTCGCGCGCGGACACCGCTCCGAGCCCGAGCTCGGACGACGGCGCGGGGCCTGCGGCCTCGCCGTCGTGCCCGCTCGCGCTCTTGTCCAGGGGCGGAGTCATGCTAGCCGTAGCTTTCGACCCTGTCCTTGCCGGCACGCTTGGCCTTGTAGAGCGCGGCGTCCGCGTTGCCCACGAGATCCTCCGGCGTGCTGATCTTGTGCGGAAAGACCGCTACCCCGATGCTCACGGTCAGCGGCGTGAGACTCTTGCCGTCGCCGCCGGTGAAGTGCGTCGCGCCGACCCTGCGGCGGATGCGCTCCGCCACCTCCTCGGCGCCGTGGCGGTGTCCGGGGGCGGGCGGGGCGTCCGCGTCGCCCGCCCTCGCCAGTCTGCCGGCCAAGTCCATCTCCATCTGGGTCTCGGGAACGGCCCCCATCGGGGTGTTGGGAAGGATGACCGCGAACTCCTCGCCGCCGTAGCGGGCCGCGATGTCGAGCTTGGCGCGGAGCTCCGAGCCGAGCACCTCGGCCATCTCTCGCAGGACGGCGTCGCCGGCGAGATGTCCGTGGCGGTCGTTGAAGGCCTTGAAGTCATCGAGGTCGATCATCAGCAGCGACACGGGCGTGCCGTACCGCCGGGCCCGGGCGATCTCCTGTTCGAGGCGCTCGTAGAAGTAGCGGTGGTTGAACAGGCCCGTGAGGCCATCGGTGATCGCCTGGTCCTGCACGCGCCGGTAGAGGCGCGCGTGCTCGATGGCCACCGCGGCCTGGTCGCCAAGGGCACGCGCCAGGGCGACCTCCTCGTCGCTCCAGCGACGTTCCACCTCCGTCTCGACGAGCACCATCACGCCGAACGACTGGTCACCGAAGACGAGCGGTACGTTGAGGTAGGAGAGATCGCCGTACTTGTCCATGATCGCCCGCGTCGGGCCGGCAAGCTCGGGGTCGGAGTACAGCTGCTGGACCACGGCCTTCGCCTCGAGGAAGGCGCGCTCCTCGGGCTCGTTGGCGAGCGAGAACGTCCTGTGCATGCTGTCGGGCTCGGGGCGCTCCGTCTGTCGTTGCCAGAAGGCGACGGGCGATACGGTGTTCGCGGCGGCGTCGTACTCCTGGATCTGGCACTGCTCGGCGCCGAGCGCCTCGGCCGTCGTGCGCGCCACGATGGCGAGGACCTCGTCGAGCTCGACGCTTGTACTGATCGCGCGCGTGGATCCGAGGAGCAGTCCGAGTTGACGGTTCTGCCGCTCGGACTGCTCGAGCAGCTCCGCGTGATGGATGGCCGCCGCCGCCTGCTCCCCCAGGGCGGCGGCCAGCTCGTGCTCTTCCTTGGTGAAGCGGCGTTCCGCTTCGGTCTCGATGAACACCAGCAGCCCTATGGGTTCGCCCTCGTAGACGAGAGGCACCGTGAGCATCGCCTTCTCGCCGTTCTCTATCATCGACCCCCGGTTGCGCTCGTCCAACGCGGGATCCGACACGTGCTCCTCCCCGATCTCGCCGCTCAGGAGCATCTCCCGGTCCGCAGGGTAGTCTGCCAGCTGGTAGGTGCGGCCGAGGTACTGCTCCCAGCCCGGCTCGGGGTCTCGCAGATCGTAGGCGACGACTGTGATGGAGTCGTTCGCGGGGTCGTAGGTGTTGATGGCCGCCTGCGCCGTGTCGAGCGCCTCGCGCGCGGCGCGGGCGATCGTAGCGAGGAGCTCGTCGAGGCGGATGGTGGAGCTCATGGCCCGGCTCGCCACGAGCAGCGCCTGCAGGCGCCGGTTCTGCTCCGCCTCGCGGCGGAACATGCGCGCGTTGTGCACCGCCACGGCCGCGGGGACCGCGAGGATCTCGAGCAGGCGCAGATCGTCGGGGCTGAAACGGCGCGCGGCGCGCTTCTCGACCAGGGTGAGCGCGCCGATCACCTCGTCCTGGAAGACCAGCGGCACGGACAGGACACTGAGCTCGCCCCAGCGGCGCATGATCTCCACGTCCTCAGCGCCGAGCGCAGGATCGTCCACCTGGTACTCGCGGACGGCGCGTCCCCGCAGGAGGAGCTCGTAGCTGGGCCGCTCCGCGACCGGGTACACGGTGCCCAGCCACTCGCGGTCGCGGTCGGTGAGCTCCGGCGACCACAACGCCGTGGCGACCAGGGCGGCGCTCTCGGGCCGGTACTCGTAGATGTCGCACTCCCACACGTCGAGGGCTTCGGCCACGCGCCGTGCGACGATCGCCAGCATCTCGTCAAGGTCGGCGCTTTCGGCGATGGCGAAACTGACGCCGGACGCGACGTCGAGGACGCCAAACTCGCGGGGACGCTCGCTCATGGCGTCAGCTCACCCCTGTCGCTTCGTCCGCGCCGGCGAGTCTCATCACAGAGTGATCCGGGCCATGGAGGGTCTCGGGTGCGCGGGAGGCGCCGGCCGACCAGATCTCGATGCCCGGGTGATCCGCGGCGAACGCGTCCGTCGAGGTCTCGAGCTCGTCCAGGAGAGGATAGCGGTCGTACTCGGGCACGGCGGTGACGACCGCGTCGTGACTCGGGAACATTGCGCACCCCCCTTCTCGTGACCCTGCCGCCAGCTTACCAGAAGGGCGCCCGGAGCCCGGCGCAGGACTCGACCAGCGGCGACGCGTTCGTGAAGAGGACCGCCGCGGCCAAAAGCTAAAGCCTCGGCGACCGCCTGCCGATACTCCTCAGCGGTACCCCCTTCAGAGGGCCGGGACCGGCAGGAGCAGCCGGTCCCGGCCCTCGCCCTTTCCTCTGGCGACCTCTGCGGCCATGTGCTAGCGTTTGGCTGGGCTACTGGGAGGCTGTCTTGATCTACTGCGTCGTGCCGCCCGAGCTCGGCGAGGAGGCTTATGACCGCCTCGTCGAGCACTACGAAGACAACCCCAACGTCAAGGTCATCCTGGACCGCCGTCAAGGCGACCGGCGTGGCGACCGCTCGGGTGGCGGCGCGCGCAGCACGCGCGACCGCCGGCACCGCCGTGCCCCCGGCGCCATCGACATCTGACCGGCCCGGCCGACCCGAGGGGCGCCATGAACGAACCCCTGCCGCGCGGCAGCGAGACCCGCCTCGTGCTCACCCATCTCATGCAGCCCGCCGACGCCAACTTCATGGGCAACATCCACGGCGGCATCATGATGAAGCTCATTGACGAGGCGGCCGGCGCCTGCGCCTACCGTTTCTGCCGCACCCAGGTGGTCACGGCCGCCATCGACCGCATCGATTTTCACCACCCCGTCCAGGTCGGCAATCTGGTGCGGCTGCTCGCCAACGTCAACCACTCCGGCAAGACGTCGGTGGAGGTGGGAGTGCGCGTCGAGGCCGAAGACCTCACGACCGGGATGGTCGCACACACCAACTCGGCCTACCTGGTCTTCGTCGCCCTCAGCGGTAGCGGCAAGCCCATCACGGTGCCGCCGCTGGTTCCCGAGACGGCGGACCAGAAGCACTGGTACTCCGCAGCGGAGGAGCGGCGCCGCAAACGGCTCGCCGAACGCCAGCCGGCCGACGGCTAGCTGGCCGCCGACGGGACGTCAGGCGCGTGCAGTCGCCGGCGCCGCTTCTTCGAGCCTCAGCAGCTCTTGAAGCGCGAGATCTGCCACGTCCAGCTGTGCTTCGGTAGGCTCACTGGTCGTGAACCGCCGCTGCATCTCGATGCCGGGACGCCGGAGCGTGCGCGACAACGGGTGATCCTGGTGGCGCGCCATCCACGAGAACAGCTCCACGGCCGTGCCGATGCTCACGAGCCCGGCGATGAAGGTGGCCACCGGCTGGCGCTCCTTGCCGGCGGCCCGCAACACAAGGTTGCTGGCGACGGTGGTAACGACCAGCGGGGCGATGAGGTTGGAGCCGCAGCGCGCATGCTCCTTGTCGGCCACCACCGGGTCGAGGCCGCTCTCGTAGGCCGCCACGCTCTTATGCTCGGCTCCGTGGTAGCGCGCCAGACGCGAATCGCGCAGCAGCAGAAGGATGGGAGCCAGCGAGACGCCGGCCGAGGCAAGTTCCTTGAGGAGCGGCGAGCCACGGCGCGAGCTGCGCAGGGCGAGCGTCGCGACGGCGCTCACCGCCGTAGCGGCGAGCAGCCGCGGGTCTTCCTGCGGGAGCACGGGGCCGCCGGTGGAGCGCCGGACGGCGGGCAGAACGGCCAGGGACTCGCCGAGCCGCAGCAGGCCCCGCAGCAGCGGGACGCGCTGCAAGCTGTCGCGCGCCGGGATGCGCGGTTTCTCGCCGGACGTCACGTTGACGCCGCCGCCGGGGCTGCGCACGGCGGCGGCCCAGAACCGCTCGCTCTGCAAAAGAACGCCGTTCTGGAGAGCCATGCCGCCGAGTTGCACCGTGCCTGCTCCTTTGGGTCAGCGGAGACGAACGCCGCCTCCGTCACCGTGCGGATACCTCACACAGACTGACGGATGCGGGCCTCGTTCTCAACCGGCGGCGGGGCCCTGCGGGCCCGCGCCCGCTAGAATCACCCCGCCCCCATTCGGAGACGCCGTGCGCAACATGGACCGCGACCTCAAACTGCTCGCCCTCGCCAATGTCCTCTACGCGACCGGGCTCGGCCTCTATTTGCAGCTCTTGTTCGTGTACGCGCTCCAACTGGGCGCCTCGCGCTTCACGATCGGCGCGCTCAACAGTGTCATGATCGCGACGATCATGATCATCAACATCCCCGGCGCCTGGGCCGCAACCCGCTTCCGTCTGAAGCGCGTACTGGTCGCCGTATGGTGGCTCCTGGTGCCCACAGCGCTGTGCTTCTACCTGGCCCCAAGCTGGCAGTGGCTCATCCCCGGCCTCATCCTGTTCGGACTCACGTTTGCCAACAACCCTGCCTTCAAAGCGTACATCTACCTCAAGTCCGAACCCTCGAGTGTCGGAGCGAGCATGGCATTCGTCTTCGGCGCCTACTCTCTCGGGCTGGTGGCCGCGCCTGTGCTCGGCGGCTGGGTCGCCGATCGTGCCGGCATGCGCACCGTGTTCCTCATCAGCACGCTCATCTATGCCGCCTCGGCCACGACGGTGTGCTTTCTGCGCGACACGCCACACCACCCGTCGACGGGCACGTGGCGGCTCGCCGACCTCAGGGCGAACCGCGCGTTCCGTGGCCACGTCGGGTTCTTCTTCGTCGGCTTCCTCGCGGTCTACATCGCCCAGCCCTTCATCAACCCGTACCTGGCGCAGGTGCACGGGCAGGGGTATGCGGCTCTGGGCCTGTACTCCTCGCTCCTCGCCCTGGGCAGCGTTGCCATGGTCCAGGTGATGGGCCGACTCACCGACCACTGGGGCCCCCGAGCCGGAGCCGCCAGCGTGCTGGGCCTGATGCTCACGGGCTCCCTCGTGCTGCTCGTCGGCGCGAACCCCGGCATGTGGGCGGTGGCGATGGTGTGCTGCGGGGCTTTCGACACGTTCCGCTACGTGCCGACCATGATCCTCCCCGACTCGTTCGGGCACATGCCGCTGCCCTGGGGCTACGCGATCTTCGACACCGTGACGGGCGTGCCGATGGTGTGCGGCGCGACGCTCGGCGGCCTGTTGTACCGAACGGCGTTCGCCTTGCCGTTCAAGGTCGCCATCGTCATCGTCGGCGGTTTGCTCCTGGTGACGATCCTGAGAGGTCCCGACACTGGACGGCAGGTCGTCCAGCAGGCAGACTGACAAGAGCAGCGCCCGGCTCTGACCGGACGCGTTAGAAGGAGGCCGAGATGGGGCTTTTCGACACCGTCAAGCTGAAGGCCAACGCTCTGGCCGCGGACGCCGAGCGAGCCGGCAAGGTCACCGCCGCGCAGGCCCGCACGGTGGTACTTCAGAACGACATCCGCAAGGCCGAACGTGAGCTGGGCCACTCAGCCTTCTCGCTGATCGAGAGCGGCGAGATCGCCCATCCCGACCTCGAGGCGACAGTCGCGCGCCTGCGCGAGGCCCGGCAGGTCCTGAAGAACAAGGAAGCGGAGATCGCGGGGCTGCGCCGCGGCGCGGAGGCCGGCGACAAGTCCGCGTCCGCGCCGGCCGACGAGGCGGCCGGCCCCGCGCCGGACCGCGCTGAGACGGGAGCGCCGGAGCCGACGGCCGCGGCCCCGATCGCCGAGGAACCGCCGGCCGCCGAGACTGCGGCGCCGGCCGAGGCGGCGGCGAAGCCGGCGGCGAAGAAGCCTGCGACGAAGCGCCACGCGCCGGCCGCCAAGAAGACGGTGGCGAAGAAGAAGGCGACGGCGAAGCCGGCGGTCAAGAAGGCGCCGGCCAAGAAGCCGCCGGCCGCCGGCGCCTGAGGACTCATCCGCTTCGCCGGCGTCCTGCCGGCCGACGCCGACAACGTCCCCACCCCGCTCCCTCGTCGCCCGTCCGAGCCGTCTGGTAGCCTAGGCGGGACCAAGGAGAGCACATGATCAACGAACTCAGCGGCCTGGCGGCCGCGATGCCGCGCACCCCTATCGCCGAGCTGGAGAACGGCCAGGCGGTCGACACCTACTTCACGTGTTCCGAGAAGACCACGGCCACCGACCGCAACGGCAAGACCTACCTGCGCCTCAAGCTGCGCGACGCGAGCGGAGAAGTCTCGTGCATCCACTTCGACCCGTCAGAAGAAGCGCTGGGCGTGTCGGCCGGAGACGTGGTCGTGGCCGGCGGCACCTACAGCGTCCACCCACAGTACGGACCCCAGATCCAGGTGCGCCGCCTGAGGCTCGCCGAGCCCGACGAGTACGATGCCGCCGATCTTGTGCAGGTGTCGCCCGTCGGCACCGCCGAGCTGGGCGAACGCCTGCACGCGCTCGTCGACTCTGTCGACCAGCCGCACCTGCGCGCGCTCCTGGAGCGTGCCTTCGACGGCTCGCAGGAGCCCGGCATCACCTTCGGCGTCGCGCCGGCGGCGGTGCGCAACCACCACGCCTACCGGCACGGGCTGCTCGAGCACTCGCTCATCGTCGCCGAGGCGGCCGCCGGAGTGGCGTCGCAGTTCGCCTCCGTCGACCGCGACCTCGTCGTCGCCGGTGCGCTGCTGCACGACATCGGCAAGACGCAGGCCTACACCAGCGACGGCATGGCGCCGCTCATGACCGACGTCGGCAGGCTGCACGGCGAGATCGTCATCGGCCACGACATGATCCGCGAGCTCATCGCCGAGGTGCCTGGCTTCCCGGCGGAGCTCTCGCTGAGGTTGCGGCACATCATCGTCGCGCATCACGGCATGCGCGAGAAGGGCAGCCCCGTGGTGCCACAGACGCGCGAGGCCATCATCGTGCACTACTGCGACGACATGACGGCGCGCATCGGCGCCGTCGACGACGCCGAGAAGGCCACGGCCGCCGGCGAGAGCTGGTCGAGCCGCATCTTCATGATCGACGCGCCGGCGTACTTCGGCCCCCGCGAGACCGGCGACGACGAAGCGTAGGCCTTCGGACTAGCCCCAGAGTCCCCGCGCCGCGGCCAGCACCTCCGCGGCGTGGCCCTTGGGCGTCACCTTCGGGTAGATCTTGCGGATCGTGCCGTCGGGGTCGATGAGCCACGTGGTGCGTTTGGCCACGCCGACCATGGGCCGCGCCACGCCGAACGCGTTCGCCACCTCGTGCTCGCCGACGTCGCCAACCAGCGGCATCTTCAGGTCGTACTTCTCGGCCCACTTCTGGTTGGCGTTGGCCGAGTCGATGCTGGCGCCGATGACCTGGACGTCCAGCTTGCCGAACTCGTCGAGGAGACCGTTGAACTCAACGGCTTCTGTCGTTCAGCCACCGGTGTTGGCTTTGGGATAGAACCACAGGACGGTGCGCCTGCCGGGCGCCCCAAGGTCGATGGTGGCGCCGTCGTAGGACGTGCCGGTGACTTGTGGCGACTTGTCGCCTTCCTTGAGCACGAGTCCCTCCTCCCGTGGTGCGGCGGCGGCGAAGCGCCACCGCCGTGCGATCTTCTGCTGGGTCATTGCCGCATTGGCGTCCGGCCAAACGACGTCCGGTGTAGACTGCGCCCATGATCCGCAAGCTGAGAGTAAGCGTCGACTACGGCCGCTGCACCGGCGTGGGTGCCTGCGAGCAAGTGTGCCCGGAGGTCTTCTTCATGCGCGACGACGGCCTGCCGGAGGTCCTCGAGCCCGAGCCCCACGAGACGCTGTGGGCGGCTGTGGAGCGCGCCGAGGAGGCCTGCCCGGAGGAGGCCGTCGTCCTCGAGTGGGTGGACGAGTAGGGTCTCAGCCCTGCTCGAGCGGCAGCACGGTGACGGGGGTCCCGCAGAGGCCCTCGAAGCGGGCCGCGTCGGCGGCCGTGCCGACGATGTCGCCGAAGTGCATGGGCACCACGGCGGTCGCGGAGATCATCCGGCAGGCCTCCGCGGCCTCCTCTGCCGTCATGACGTAGGTGCCGCTCACCGGCAGGAGCGCGACGTCACAGCGCACGTCGCGCATCTCGGGGATCGCGTCGGTGTCGCCGGCGTGATAGATGCGGCGGCCGTCCATCTCCACGATGTAGCCCAAGCCGCCGGCGGCCCGCGGGTGGAACACTTCGCCGGGCTGGCGGAACTTGTCGATGTTGTAGGCGGGGACGGCGGTCACGGTGACGCCGCCGACCGTCGCCGTCTCGCCGGCACTGAGCGTGACCGCCGCGACCCCGTCGACCTGGGCGATCACCGACGTCGGCCCGATGAGCGTCGTCCGCGGCGTGGCCACGCGGGCGATATCGTCCGGGCTGAAGTGATCGAAGTGGTCGTGGGTGACAAGGACGAGATCGGCTCGCGGCGCACCGGCGCCGAGCTTCCAGGGATCGATGTAGACCGTGCTGGAACCGTCGAGGCGGAAAGAGTCGTGGCCAAGCCAGTGGATGTTCTCGATCATGGTCGCCTCCCGCGGAGTGTGCCATCAGGATGGTACCCGCTGCCGGGAAAACGAAAGGCCGGCCATCGGGCTCCGAGCACTGCCCCGATGGCCGGCCCCGTCGCAGACACCCTGGTCAGTCGGCGTCGGCCTCTCCGTCGATCTCGGTGATCTGGACGTTGCCCTCGGCGTCTTCCACGATCTCGGTGATCTCGACGTTGCCCTCGGCGTCTTCCACGATCTCGACCACATCGACGTTGCCCTCGGCGTCGGCGATGGCGTCGACGATCACGACGTTGCCCTCGTCGTCGGCGGCGGTCTCGATCACTTCGACGTCACCCTCGTCGTCGACGATGACCTCTTCCACGACCTCGACAGCCGGGGCGGCGGCGGCAGGCTTCACGTTGACGGCCTGCGGGCCCTTGCGGCCTTGCTCGACCTCATACTCGACGAGCATGTCCTTGTCGATCGCGGTTACGCCGTCGGCAAGGCCGGTGACGTGCACGAAGATGTCGTTGTCGTTGTCCTGCTCGATGAAGCCGAAAGCCTTCTCCGATGAGAACCACTTCACTTTTCCTTGAGGCACTTGTTTCTCCTTTTTGTCTTGAAGTGCGCCCCGCCGGCGCTCGGTGCTGACGGGGTGCGCTCCTTGTGCCGCTCACGCCGGTCTCTGAGGCGCAGAGCGTACCGCTAGTGTACCCGCTGCGCGCGGGAGCGGAAAGCGCGGCGCCGTCTAGCAGCGCGTCACGGCGAAGATCGCGAGGCGCGCCATGAGGTTGGGAAACAAGGCGCGCTGCGGCGGCTGCTTGTCCACGCCGCTGAGGTAGAGCTCGTGCTCGATGCACAGGCCTTCCTCGAGGCAGAGCGTGCGGAAGTCCTTGATCGTACAGAGGTGGATGTTGGGCGTGTCCCACCACTGGTACGGCAGGTCACGCGACACCGGCATGCGGCCGCCGAGGAAGAGCTGCAGACGCGGCGTCCAGTGCGCGAAGTTGGGAAAGCTGACGATGGCCTGCCGGCCGACGCGCACCATCTCACGGACGATCATCCTCGGGCGGCGCAGCTGCTGCAGGCTCATGCTGAGAATGACGACATCGTGCGAGAAGTCGGCGAAATCGGCGAGGCCGGCGTCGAGGTCGCCGTGGAACACGGAGAGCCCCTTGGTCACACAGGCCTCGACGGCCTCCTGCGAGACGTCGACGCCGCTGCCGCGCACTCCCTTGTCGCGGATGAGCTGGCTGAGCAGCTCCCCGTCGCCGCAGGCGAGGTCGAGGACTGTGGAGCCATGAGGCACGAGGTCCTCGATGAGCTTGTAGTCGATGCGTCGCACGGCCAGGCCTCAGTTCGCAGGGGCGAACGTGTGCGCGCCGCTCGCCAGGAACGCGCCGATGATGCCCTCCATCTTTTCGCGTTCAAGCAGGAACGCGTCGTGGCCATAGTGGCTCTCGACCTCGTAGTAGCTCACGTGCTTGTGGGTGGCGCGCAGAGCGCTGACGATCTCCTTGAGCTGGTAGGGCGGGTGCAGCCAGTCGCTGCTGAACGCCAGCACGAGGAAGCGCGCCGTCACGTCGCGGAAGGCCTGTACGAGGCTCCCGTGCCGGCGCGTAAGGTCGAAGTAGTCGAGGGCGCGCGTGATGTAGAGATACGTGTTGGCGTCGAAGCGGTTGGTGAACGAGAGTCCCTGGTGCCGCAGATAACTCTCCACCTCGAAATCGGGCGAGAAGGTGAACGAGTAGTCGTGGATGTCGCGCAGGCGGCGCCCGAACTTCTCCTGCATGGCCTCGTCGCTCAGATAGGTGATGTGGCCGACCATGCGCGCCACGCTGAGGCCCTTCGCCGGCGGCCTACCGTCGTAGTAGTGGCCGCCGCGCCAGTCTGGGTCGGCCATGATCGCCTGGCGGCCGACCTCGTTGAAGGCGATCGCCTGCGTGGGCTGGCGGGCGGCGGTGGCGAGCGGCACGCAAAGGTGGACGCGCTCCGGGTGCGAGACGGCCCACTCGAGCACCTGCATGCCGCCCATCGAACCCCCGACGGCGGCGAGCAGCTTCTCGACGCCGAGGTGATCGAGCAGCATCGCCTGGGCGTTGACCATGTCGGCGATCGTGATGATGGGGAAGTCGGTGCCGTACGGCCGGCCCGTGCCAGGGTTCTCGGAGGCCGGTCCCGTGGACCCGCTGCAGCCGCCGATGACGTTCGAGCCGATGATGAAATACTCGTCGGTGTCGAGCCCCTTGCCGGGCCCGATCATCATGTCCCACCAGCCGGGGCGCAGGTCGTTGGCGCTGTGACGCCCGGCGGCGTGCGCGTCGCCCGAGAGGGCGTGGGTCACGAGGATGGCGTTGTCCCTGCTCTCGCTGAGCCTGCCATACGTCTCGTAGGCGACGGTGAACGGCGCCAGCGTGCCGCCGCCCTCGAGGGCGAGTTCCTGGCCCGGCTGGTCGAAGGTCACGTGCTTCGTACGCACGATGCCGGCCGAGCCGGCGTCGGCGCCGAGGCCCATGGCCACGTCGCCGATCTCCTTGCGGTCTGTGTGCTTCGCGGCTGTCATCACGACCTGGGGTGTGAGCGGCGGGAGGCCCAGCGGCCGCCCGCCGCCCATTCTACGCGTTCACCAGCTCCGGTCGAGGGAGCGGCGGCGGCCCCCAGCCCCGTCAGGCGTTGGCCAGCGCCTGCTCGATGTCGGCGACGATGTCTGCCGCCGACTCGATGCCGATCGAGAGACGCACGAAATCGTCGCTCACGCCGGTCTCGAGCTGCTCCTCCGCGGTCAGCTGCGAGTGCGTCGTGGTCGCCGGATGGATGACCAGCGACTTGGCGTCGCCGATGTTGGCCACGTGCGAGAGCAGCCGCGTGCTCTCCACGAAGCGGCGACCGGCCTCGCGGCCGCCTTCGATGCCGAAGCCGATCATCGCGCCGTACAGACCGCGGTAGTGGTACTTCTTCGCGAGCGCGTGGGTGTCGTGACACGGCAGCCCCGGGTAGCTCACCCAGTTCACCCTCGGGTGCTCCTCGAGGTACCTGGCGACGCCGTAGGCGTTCGTGCTGTGACGCTCCATGCGCAGCGGCAGCGTCTCGAGCCCCTGCAGGAAGAGAAAGGCGTTGAACGGCGACAGGGCCGCACCGATGTCACGCAGGAGGCTGACGCGCAGCTTCACGATGTAGGTGAGCGGCCCGAGCGCTTCGTGGAACTTGAGCCCGTGGTAACTGGCGTCGGGCTCCACGAGGCCGGGGAACTTGTCGTTCTGCGACCAGTCGAAGCGGCCCGCGTCGACGACCACGCCGCCGATAGACGTGCCGTGCCCGCCGATGAACTTCGTCGCAGAGTGCACCACGATGTCGGCGCCGTGGTCGATGGGCTTGATGAGATATGGGGTGGCCATCGTGTTGTCGACGATCAGGGGGATGCCCGCCTTGTGGGCGATGGCCGCGACGGCGTCGATGTCCAGGGTGTCGAGCTTGGGGTTGCCGACGGTCTCGGCGTAGAGCAGCTTCGTGTTGGGCTTGATGGCGCGGCGGAAGCTCTCGGGGTCGAGAGGGTCGACGAGATCGATCTCGACCCCGAAGCGCGGCAGCGTGTGCACGAACAGGTTGTACGTGCCGCCGTACAGGCTGTTGGCGCTGACGACGTGGTCGCCGGCCCCGGCGAGGTTGAGGATGCTGAAAGTGACGGCCGACGAGCCCGAGCTGAAGGCGAGCGCGCCGACGCCGCCTTCGAGCGCCGCGACGCGCTTCTCGAACACGTCGGTGGTGGGGTTCATGATGCGCGTGTAGATGTTGCCGAACTCCCGCAGCCCGAAGAGATCCGCGGCGTGGTCGGAGCTGTCGAACGTATACGCCGTGGTCTGGTAGATGGGCACGGCACGCGCGTTGGTCGTCGGGTCGGGCTCCTGGCCGGCGTGCAAGGCGAGGGTCTCGAAGCCCTGAGGGATCTGCGTCGTCTCGGTGTCGCTCATGTCGTCTCGTCTCCTGTCAGATGTAGTACATGAGGGTGTCGCTGGCCCGTGCCGCCGCGTCGGCGATAGACGCCGAGCGGAGGATGGCGCGAGTGCAGGCGCGCACCTCGCTCCATACGGGCGCGACCAGGGGCTCCGCCTGGTCGCCGCGGGACATTCGTCCCTTGCCTCCGTGCGAGCCGTCGATGAGGTCGATCACGTCGGCGAAACTGACTGCAGCGGGGTCGACGGCGAGCACGTAGCCGCCGCCCTTGCCGCGCTGGCTGTGCACCAGCCCGCCCTGCCGCAGGTCGTGCATGACCTGCTCGAGGAACTTGCCGGGGATCGCCGTGTACTCGCTGATCGCGCGCGCCTGCACCGGCGCGTCCCTGTCGGCGAGCGCCAGGCGCACCAGCGCCTTGATCGCGTATTCGCTTTTCGTGGAGAGATGGATCACAGCCGAAGTCCTACTTCTCACTAGGGTTTAGGAACTTTATGAGACGACCTGCCGGATGTCAAACGTCGTGGCGGATGTCAGACGTGGGGGACGTCAGTCGTCGTGGCCTGTGGCCCGCCGGCGACGCGGCGGATGAGGCGGGCGGCGGCGCTCCCGGCGCTCCCTCCCGCCCACCCTGAAGCTGCTACCATGTTCGCGTGAGCGAGCTCGACGACATCATGCGGCGCGAGGCGCGCGACACGCTTCGGCGCGAGCTGCCCGGCCTCGAAGAGGCCGTCCCTCTCGCGCCCCTCTGCGCCTACGGCGTCGGCGGCCCGGCGGAGTTTCTCTACTGGGCCGAGACCACCGGCGCCCTGACGCACGCCGTCAAGACGGCGCGGGGGGCAGGCGTGCCGGTCACGGTCCTCGGCCGGGCCACCAACGTGCTGGTCGGCGACGCCGGCCTGCCCGGCCTCACCGTGCTGGCGCGCAACGACGCCCATACGCTTGACGGCGAGCTCCTGATGGTCGAGGCCGGCGCGGAGCTGCCCGGCCTGGTCACCGAGCTGGCCGGGCAGGGCCTCGCCGGCCTCGAGTTCGCCGGCAACATCCCGGGATCGGTCGGGGGCGCCATCGTAGGCAACGCCGGCGCCTACGGGCGCTGTGTGAGCGACGTGCTCGTCAGTGTGCACCTGCTCGACGGGACGACGGAACACGTCAAGGAGCCGCGGGACCTCGACTTCGGGTACCGAACGAGCCTCTTCAAGCAGCTGCCCGAGCTGACCGTCCTGTCAGCGACCTTCCAGCTGCATCGCGGCGAGAGCAGCGCTCTGGTGGACGAGATCGCCCGCGACGCGGAGCTGCGCCGCGGCAAGCATCCGCTCGAGTACGCCAGCTGTGGCAGCTACTTCAAGAACCCCAGCCGCGAGCTGCCGGCGGCCCGCCTCATCGAGGACGCCGGCCTCAAGGGATTCACCATGGGCAGGGCGTGCGTCAGCGAGAAGCACGCCAACTTCCTCGTCGCGCTGCCGGGCGCCGCCGCCGCCGACATCGTCGCGCTGGCGGCGGAGGTCAAGCGCCGCGTGCGCCAGCAGAGCGGCCACGACCTGGTCGAAGAGGTGCGCCGCCTCGGGTTCTAGACCGCGGCGCACGCGCGCCGCGGCGTCTCGCGGCGTCCACCGCGCTATACTTGCCGCGTCCGGCGGCGCGAACCCGCCCGCCGGAGCCGGCGTCTCTCACGGCGGAGGAAGACCATAGAAGAACTGCCGCACGGCCTGGTAGACCGCCTGCGCAGGGAGCAGCCGGAGGCGCGCGCCGAGTTCTTTCGCCGCTACGCGCCGCAGGTGCGCCGCATCCTCTTCCTCCAAGGGTTCTGCGAGGAGGTCGACGACGCCGTGCAAGAAGTGTTCATCAAAGTGTACCGCGCCCAGATCCCGGCCGAGGAGACTTTCCTGGCCTGGTTCTACCGCGTCATCCTCAATACCGGCCGCGACCAGGGCCGCCGGCGCAAGACGCGCCACGGACTCATGGACAAGCTTCACCAGATCGCCCCGGAGGTCTCCACGGACGCGCCGTCCGCACCGGCCGACCCCGCCCTGCGTTTGGCGCTGGCCGAGCTGTCGCCGGAACTTCGCGAGTGTGTGGCGCTGCGCTTCTTCGCCGACCTCCCTCTCGACGAGATCGCCGCTGCCCAGAACGTCCCCGTGGGTACGGTCAAATCGCGGCTGCACGGCGCCATGAAGCACCTGCGCCGCACGCTTACCGAGAGCGGGTTCGAGTGCGATGGCTGACGATAGAAGAGACGAGATGACGGGCGCCTTCGACGACGACCGCCTTCTGGCGTTCGCGCTGGGGCTCGACGACGACCCGCTGCTGGTCGCCGCGGCGGCGGCCGACGAAGGCCTCAGCCGCCGCCTGGACGCCGTGCGCGCCGAGGTCGAGCAGGTGGGCGCGCAGGTGCGCGCCGCCGTGCCCGGACCCGACGAGGACTACGCCGACCCGAGCGACCCGCGCTGGGCCAGGCTGCGGGAGTTCTTCGCGGCGCCGCGACCCGCGAAGACGCGCAGTCGCGCCTCGCGCTGGCTGCGCTTGCTGGCGCCGGCCGCGGTCGCCCTCGTCGCGGTCGCCGTCGGCCTCGCTGTCATCAATGACCAGAAGAGCGGCACTGTCGGCATCAACAGTTCGGTCCCGGCGGCGGCCAAAGCCTCGAGTGAGGCCGCCGGCCCGCTGACCGGCGCCGGTGCGACCGCCACCGACCGCGCCGGAGACTACGCGCAGGCCCTGCGCGACCAGTTCGACCTGTACGCCGTCGTGGTGCTCGCCAAGGCAAAGGCGGCCAGCGGCGTGTTTCAGCGCTTCGTGGTCGTGAAGGTCCTCAAGGGCCATGGCCCGGACACGGTCCGTCTGCGCGTTGCCGACCGGCCGGCCGACGCAGGCCGGCTGCACCTGCTGTTTCTGCATCCCCACTCCCCGGCGAGCGCGGAGGCGACGCTGACGCCGGTCCCGGGCACCACCGAGGCAACGAGCACTCTCGAGGCGCTGGCCGCCGGCGCACCGGTCATGTATTCGTACCAGGGTGCGACGGCCGTGCTTCGCGAGCTGCCGGCTGGCACCGACCCAGCCGCGGTGCGGTGGCCGTGACGGGCATCCCGTACGGGCGCCTGCCGCAGCCCGGCTACTTCAGCGACGCGAAGCCCGCGTTTCTCGAGCTCATCGACCCGCGCGGGCTCCGCGTTCTCGACCTCGGCTGCGGCGGCGGTCACAACGGCGCCCTGCTCAAGCGCGCCGGCGCCCGCGAGGTCGTCGGCGTCGAGCTGAACGCGGGCGCCGCCGCGCAGGCCCGCAAGCGCCTCGACGCCGTGGTGCAGGGCGACCTCGCCGACCTCGACCTTTCGCAGCTGGGCGACGAACCCTTCGACGCGATCCTCGCCAGCGATGTGCTCGAACACGTGGCCGAGCCGGAGGCGGTGCTGGCGCGCGCCCTCACGCGCCTGCGGCCGGGCGGCGTCGTCGTGGTCTCCCTGCCGAACGTCGCCCACGTCCTGGTCTTCGCCAACCTGCTGATGAAGCGCTGGCCGCGCAGGAGCTCCGGGATCTTCGACCGCACGCACCTGCGCTTCTTCGCCAAACGCGACATGGTCGACCTGCTCGAGGGCGCCGGGCTGCGCGTTCTGCGAGTCCAGCCGTACTACACGCGCTATGTCGCCATCCGCGCCGCCTGCCTCGTGCTCTCGCTGTACGTCTTCCGTGAATACTGGGCGCGGCAATTCCTGCTGCTGGCCGAAAAGCCGCGCTGACTCGGGTAGACTTGCCCCGTCGTCCAAGGGGGCCACGGTGACGGGTCTGCTCGAAGGCAAGAACTTCCTCGTGACGGGCGCTGCCAACTCACGCTCGATCGCCTGGTCGGTGGCCCTGGCCATCAACAAGCACGGCGGGAGCGTGGCGCTCACCTACCAGGCCGAGCGCCTGAGGCGCCGCGTGCAGACCCTGGCCGACGCCCTGGGCGAGGCCCCTCTGATCGAGTGCGACGTGAGCAGCGACCAGGCCGTGCGACGCGCCATCGACGAGCTGGCGGAGTCCATGCCCGTACTCGACGGCATGGTGCACAGCATCGCCTGGGCGCCGGCCGAAGACCTTCAGGGCAGTTTCGTGCAGACGAGCCGCGCCGGCTTCGCGCAGGCCAACGACATCAGCTCGTACTCGCTGATCGCCACGGCCCGCGAAGCGCGGCGCCTCATGACGCGCGGCGGCGGCATCGTCACGATGACCTATGCCGGGTCCTGGCGCGTGGTGCCCAACTACAATGTCATGGGCCCGGCAAAGGCCTCCCTGGAGAGTGCGGTGCGCTACCTTGCGGCGGACCTGGGGCCAGACGGCATCCGCGTGAACGCGGTGTCTGCGGGCCCTATCGCCACCGTCGCGGCGCGCACCATCAAGGACTTCAGCGGCATGCTCGAGCTGCTCGAGAGTCACACCCCCCTGCGCCGCAACGTGACCGCGGAGGAGGTGGCGGACGCCACCGTCTTCCTGCTCAGCGACCTCTCGCGGGCCATCACGGGAGAGGTCGTCCATGTGGATGCCGGCGCGCACGCGACCATCTGAGCGATGATCGCCTACGTCGCCGAAGATCTCGCCACGGGGCCTGCCTGAAGGCCCACGAAGAGGTGCAGGCCCCCGCCTACTCCACGATCAAGGTGCTGCTGGCCGCAGCGTTCTGGCGCGCCGTGGAGCGCGGCGAACTCAGCGAGGCGGAGCCGTACGCCTTCCAGCTGGCGGTCAGCGACAACGACGCCACCAACGTCGTGGCAAGCTTCGTACGTTTCGGCCGAGTCAACGACCTGGCCGCTGACTTGCGGCTTTGCCAGACGGCCATACGTCGCCCGATGATGGACGCCGAGGCGGTCGCTGCGGGGCGCGAGAACTACACGAGAGCGGCGACGACTCGCCGGCGGACCGCTACGCGCACGACTGCGCGCTGACCCGCGAGGGCGACCGCCAAGTGATCATGGCGATCATGACCGACGGCGCCGGCGGCTTCGAGGCGGTGTCGCGCACGGGCGCGGCGCTCTACGAAGCGCTCGGGCAGGCCTGAGCGCCTGGTGGCGCCCGGTCCGCAGGCTCCGCGGGCGATGCCGGTGAACGGGTCCTCGGTCAGGAGCAGCGCGCCGTCGAGGTCCACGTGGTCCGCGAGGCCGGCGAGCTGCAGCCCGGCGACGATGCCCTGGCTGGACTCGACCATGCACCCGAGGAGCACGCGCAGGCCACGCCCTGTGCAGGCGGAGACGAGGGCGCACGCGCCGGCCATGCCGCCCGTCTTGGACACCTTGACGACGACCCCGTCGTGAAGCTCGGCGACGGCGTCCAGCTGATCCACGGAGAGTACCGCCTCGTCGGCAAACAGCGGCACGGACGTGCGCCCGCGCAGCCAGGCCATGCCCTGGAGGTCGCCGGCCGGCAGCGGCTGCTCGACCAGCTCGGCGCCCAGCTCGGCGAGTGCCGCGAGAGACGCCGCCGCGCGCTCGCGGTCCCAGCCCTCGTTGGCGTCGTAGCGGAAGCTCGTCTCTGACAGCGTGCGGGCGCGCGGGGTTGTGGTCGAGCAGCGGGTCGTCCGCCGCCGGCCGGTACAGGAACGGCGCGACGGCGCTGCCCGAGAAACAGCCGGCGCCGCGCATACGCGCCGACGGCGTAGCGACGGTCCGGCAGCAGCGCCTCTTCGGAGACCTCGAAGCTCGTGAGCGGGACGTCTCTGTCGTGGCGTTCCAGCCGCTGTCTCCGGAGGTCCCAGGCCTCCTCCCAGACCTCGATGCGGCAGCCGCTTGCGACCGCTCCGTCCGGATACCGCCCCGCCACCGCGAGCGGCCCCTGCGCGCCACCCCAGACCGGCGCCTCCACGACCACGGGCGCCGGCGGCCGGAGTCGGAACGCGGCGCGTGGCCGCGTTGTCTCGTCCAGAGCTTCGTGGTTCACGTCGAAGCCGTCGTCGACCCGGTCGAAGACCCTCTGCACCAGGCCCCAGCAGTCGAAGTGGTCTTCGATGTTGTACGGGCGCGCCTGCGGGCCGAACAGCTCGTGGGCCTGCAGCAGGCGGCTCGGCGAGAGTGAGTCTGACCTCATGGCCCATGTTTACCAGCCGCGAGCGGCGGAGCCAAAGCGACGCGCCAGTCTCGCCAACTCGCGACGCGACAGGTAGACTCGTGGGCTCATGGGGGTTGACGCAAACACGCTTCTCCGCCTGACCGACCTCACCGTCGACTTCGAGTCGCAGGAGGGCATCGTGCACGCCGTCGACAGGGTGAGCTTCTCGGTCGCGTCCGGCGAGCTCGTGGGCCTCGTCGGCGAGTCAGGCTGCGGCAAGAGCGTCACCGCGAGCGCCATCCTCGGCCTGACGCGCATGGTGAGCAACGCGACCATCAGCGGCAGAATCGAGTTCCTCGGCCGCGACCTTGTGGCGATGCCCGAGAGCGAGGTGCGCGACATCCGCGGCAAGGACATCTCGATGATCTTCCAGGACCCGGTCACGAGCCTGAACCCGGTGCTCAGCATCGAGAGGCTCATGACCGAGGGCCTCGAGGTCCACCTCAGCCTGTCGCACGCCGACGCCATCAAGCGCTCGATCGAGCTCCTGCAGCTGGTCGGCATCCCCAAGGCAGCCGGCCGCATCAAGGATTACCCGCACCAGTTCTCCGGCGGCATGCGCCAGCGCGTGATGATCGCCATCGCCCTCTCGTGCAACCCCAAGCTGCTGCTCGCCGACGAGCCCACCACGGCCCTCGACGTCACCATCCAAGCGCAGATCCTGCGCCTCATGAAACAGCTGAGCCGCGAGTACCACGCCGCCGTGATCGTCATCACCCACGACCTCGGCGTGGTGGCCGGCATGTGCGAGCGCATCCTCGTCATGTACGCCGGGCGCATCGCCGAGAGCGGCTCGGCCAAGGCCCTCTTCGGCCACCCCCACCACCCCTACACCGTGGGCCTGCTGCGCAGCGTGCCGCGTCTCAACGAGCCGCGCAAGGACAGCTTGCAGACGATCGCCGGGCTGCCCCCCGACCTCGCCCACCTGCCCCCCGGCTGCAGCTTCGCGCCGCGCTGCTGGCTGGCCACCGAGGAGTGCTGGCAGCAGGTGCCGGAGCTATCGCCCACCGACGCCGGCCGCCTCTCTGCCTGCTTCCACGCGGGCAAGCTCATCGCCGGCGCGGAGATGCCCGCGTGAGCGCCGTCACCGTGAACGCGACCTTGGCCGCCGCCAACGGCCACGAGACCCTGGTCACGGTCGAGGACCTCAGGGTCCACTTCCCCATCACCAGCGGCATCGTCTTCAGGCACAAGGTGGGCGCCGTGTACGCGGTCGACGGCATCGATCTGGAGATCCGCCGCGGCGAGACGCTCGGCCTGGTCGGCGAGAGCGGCTGCGGCAAGAGCACCACCGGGCGCGCTATCCTGCAGCTCATCCGGCCCACCAGCGGCCGCGTGCTGTACGAGGGCGGCGACCTGGCGCACCTGAAGGGCGGCGCCCTGCGCCGTCAGCGCCGCCGCATGCAGATGATCTTCCAGGACCCCTACGCGAGCCTCAACAGTCGC
>Ga0209048_10001330_pt1 | contig 25534 bp, 22 predicted proteins | sample FrelakmetCRP12CR_FD_187146 | JGI IMG/M metagenome (GOLD analysis project Ga0209048, IMG submission 187146) | Freshwater lake sediment microbial communities from the University of Notre Dame, USA, for methane emissions studies - CRP12 CR (SPAdes)... | ecosystem: Environmental > Aquatic >... | reverse complement strand
ACCGGGTCCCCTTTGTTCACATAGGTCTGGGCTACCGCCTGGAACCCCCGCCGGGCGCCGGGTACCGTCCGGACAGCATCCATGTTGAGCGACTTAGCCACATCCTTGTGGAACTCCGCAATGGGGGGCTTCGTTATGTAGTCGAGACGGTTTGGTTTACGGCAGTTGTCGCAGACCGAGTACCCGTCCCCGTAGGCAATGACCGCTTTCATCGCATCGGCTGTAAGCCGGCCGCCAGCCTGGATCGGGTCGATGTTGATGAAGAGTTCGTCTACCTGCCGGGCCTCGATGCCGGTCCCGCACCTCATTTCAGCATCTCCTGCTTTAACGACCCAACCTGCTGCTCGAGGTTCTCAAGCAGGCGCTGTACCTGTACTTTCTGGTCTGCATTGAACTCGTGGGAGGGCGCTGTCTCCCGGAGGAGGACGCGGAGGTCCGTGAGTGTATAGAGCGCCTGGAAGGTCATGTCGACTGCCCGTTTTGACATCCGTTCACCTGTATAAGTATTGGCAGGGGGGAAAATAAGTAACTGTGTTATTCAAAGACCCGGTCGGGGATATCGCTTTGTCGGATGTATCGCTGCAGGCAATGACGGTAAACACGACGGTGAACATCTTCAATCCCAACCCGGTCGGGGCCGACCTCAGGAAGGTGGCGTTCGATGTCTGGTACCTTGATGATACCCCGCATTACCTCGGCCATGGCGAGCAGTCCGGTGTCACGGTGAAAGAGAACGGCAATACCTCGATCACCATCCCGGTCAGGATAGGCACCGTCCAGGCAGCACAGGGAGTGGGATCGCTTGTTCAGAAAGGATCGATCCAAATCAGGGTCAATGGCTCGGCAGTCATTGACCTTAAATTGACGACCTACGAGAAGCCCTTTGAGCAGACCCGGGAGTTTTCGGCAAGTGAGTTTACGGGCCTCCTCCCGGCGACCATTCCGGGGACGGATATCAACGTCTCTGAAGGGATACAGCAGCTCGGGGGACTGCTGGGAGAGCACTTGCTGGTCCAGGTAAACCGCCAGGTCCACGCCCGTCGCCCGTGCCGCCCGCATCCGGCTTGCCATGAGCACAGCCGTGGATGGGTCCGGCGCGGCACGCCTCACTTCGCTCGCTGAAAGATGCAGCCCGGTGATCCACCCTTCGGTCTGGCGGACCAGTTCTTCAGCGGCTTCCTCTGCCAGTTTGACACCGTAGTTCTTCTCAAAAAGCGTGCTTATCTCGTCGCGGCGGAAAGCCAGTTCTTCCAGGTCAAACCCGCTCACCTGCTGGCGTGCCACCATGAGGGTGATATCGGGCAGGGTCGGCAGGCGCCGCGAAGATAGAATGACATGGCAGTTCTCGCCCACCATGGAGACAAAACGGCTGAAAAGGTCCCGGATGTTGGGGATGAAATCCACAAATTGATAATCATCCACCACCAGCACAAAATGCTCGTCGATCTGGTCAGCCACTTCGTTGATCAGGCTGGAAAGCAGCCGCTCGGAATCCTGCTCAAAACTGGTGATGGTTCTGACCACGGCGTTGGACCTTTTTCCGAAATTGGGGAAGCATTCCGCCAGGGCCGCGATGATGTAAGTAAAGAAACGCTGGGGGTCCTTGTCGAGGGCATCCAGCGAGAGCCAGCCGACCGGCATCCCGGCTTGGCGGGCAAAATCCACCAGCAGGGAAGTTTTCCCGTATCCGGCCGGTGCGGTCATCAAAATGAGTTTCTTTTCCAACAGGAAGTCGAAGAGCGCCAACAGCCGCGCCCGGTGCAGGATCTCCGGGCGAAGGGTGGGAATGACCACCTTGGTACGGTTGATCGGAATTTCGTTGCTGGCCATGGAATATTAGGGTAATTTTACCCGTTTCCGGGGCGTGTGTACGCCTATATCCCTCCCACCCTTACTTGCGGTATACTTCCAAAAGAGGCTGGTTGCCTTTGGATCGCCCTGGCGATGAAATAAAATAAGAAAAATAGGGGCAGTTGGGCGGGGTTGGCCCGCTCAACACCCCCGGTTCCTGCTCCTGGCAAGGGAATTTTCAAAAACCCGGCATCAACCAGCGCTAAACTTCCAAAAGAAGCCGGTTCCCATGGGATCGGCATGTCAATCAGAAAAATGGAAGGAAAAACCATGAAACAGGTTTTGCAGAACATGCGCGATGGCAAGACCATCGTTACCGAAGTCCCCGCCCCCACGCCCCGCCCTGGGCAGGCTCTTGTAAAAGTGGCCGCCTCGCTCGTCTCGACCGGCACCGAACGCATGCTGGTGGAGTTCAGCGGAAAATCGCTGGCAGGCAAGGCCCGCTCCCGCCCCGATCTCGTCCGCCAGGTGATGGACAAGATGAAACGCGAGGGCATGCTCCCCACCGTCCAGGCGGCTTTCAACCGTCTCGACCAGCCCATGGCGCTGGGTTATTCCTCGGCCGGCACGATCATTTCATTGGGCGAAGGGATGGAAGGTTTCAAACCCGGCCAGCGCGTGGCCTGCGCGGGCGGCGGCTTTGCCGTCCACGCCGAATACAATCTCGTTCCCCGCAACCTGCTCACCGCCCTGCCCGATTCGGTGGATTTCGAGTCAGCCGCCTTCACCACCCTCGGCGCAATTGCCCTGCACGGTTTTCGGCTGGCTGAACCGCAGATCGGGGAAAGCGTGGCGGTCATCGGCATGGGTCTGCTGGGATTATTGGCGGGACAGATCGCCAGCGCGGCCGGGTGCCGCGTCTTTGGTATTGACACCAACCCGCAGCGGGTCGCGCTGGCCGCCTCTCTCGGACTTCCAGCCTGCCTGCGCAGCCAGGCGGTTGACTCCGCCCGCGCCTTCACCCTCAACCGCGGCTTCGATGTGGTTCTCATCTGCGCCGATACCTCTTCCAATGACCCGGTCGAGCTGGCCGCCCTCATCGCCCGCGACCGGGCGCGCCTCGTCGCCACGGGCTCGGTGGGATTGACCTTTCACCGCAAGCTGTACTACGAGAAGGAATTGTCGTTCATCAACTCCCGCTCCTATGGCCCGGGACGCTATGACGCGGCCTACGAGGAAAATGGGGGCGATTACCCCATCGGCTATGTCCGCTGGACGGAGGGGCGCAACTTCCAGGCGGTGGTGGACTTGATGGCCGCCGGCAAGTTGAAGGTTGCACCCCTAATTAGCCATCGCTTCCCCATCGAAAAAGCAGCCGGCGCCTACAAGCTGATCACCGCCAGGAAAAAACAGCCTTACCTGGGGATATTGCTGACCTATGCTGGGAATAAAAAAGTGATCAGCCATAAGGTGGAGTTCTCCACGGTCCTTCCTCCATCCTCTGTGGTCAACTTGGGCATATTGGGTGCGGGAAATTTTGCCAATGCCACCCTCCTGCCTGTCCTTAAAAAAGTGGACGGCCTCCAGCTGGTCGGCATCGCCTCCGCAGGCGGGCTGCATGCCCAGCACTCCGCTAAAAAATTCGGCTTCTCCTATGCCGCTTCCAGCGACGACGAAATTCTCAACGACCCCCATATCAACACCGTTGCCATCCTGACCCGCCACGACACGCATGCCGATCTGGTCGTAAAAGCCTTGAAAGCCGGCAAGCATGTTTTCGTGGAGAAACCCCTGGCGATCGACGCCATTGGGTTGGGCAAGGTGGTCGCCGCCCTGAAGGTTAAGCGTTCCGCCCAGGCCGAAACCCATGCTCTTTTGACTGTCGGCTTCAACCGGAGGTTTGCCCCGCTTGCCATTAAATTATCCCAATTCTTGGCGGATCGCACCGAACCGCTGCATGCCCATTACCGCCTCAATGCCGGGGCACTCCCGCTCGACCACTGGACGCACGACCCGGTTCAGGGCGGCGGGCGGGTCATCGGCGAAGCCTGCCATTTCGTGGATTTCCTGGCATTCCTGGTGGGTGCCGTGCCGGTCTCGGTGACTGCCCAAGCCCTTCCGGATAACGGCAAGTACCGCCAGGACAACCTCTCGATGACCTTCACCTTCCCGGACGGCTCCATCGGCGTGCTGGACTATCTTGCCAATGGCGACAGATCCTTCCCGAAGGAGCGTCTCGAGGTCTTCTGTGCTGGCGCAGTGGCTGTTCTGGACGATTTCCGGACGCTGGAAATGCTCCGCGCGGGACGTCGCACACTGGTCAGGAAGCCGCAGGATAAAGGCTGGACCGGTGAGTGGCTGGCTTTTGTGCGTGCCATTCGTGAAGGCGCCGAGCCGCCCATCCCGTATGAGCAGTTGATCGGGGTTACGAAGGCTACGTTCGCCGCGCTGGAGTCGCTGCGCTCTGGAAAAACCGTCCTCGTTTGACATGCTCTTTATAGTTGAACAATTCAAATGCCATGACCGTAAAGCCCTGGAAGATCCTGGATTCGACCCACCTGCGGGATAATATCCGTCTCGACCGCTGCGAACTCCCCAACGGAATGATTATTGAAGGTACGGTTCTTGAATTCGGTACCTGGGTCACGGTGCTCGCGCTGACGAAAGGGCAGGAAGTGGTGCTCATCCGGCAGTACCGGCACGGCGCACAAAAAGTGATTGTGGAACTGCCCGGCGGGGCGATGGACAAGGAAGATAAAAATCCCCTCGCCGCGGCCCGCCGGGAACTGCTGGAAGAGACCGGCTATTCGAGCGACCGGGTCGTCCAGGTGGGTTGTGTCTCCCCGAACCCGGCCAATCAAACCAACCTGATCTATTCCTTCCTGGCATTGGATGCCGAAAAACTCAACGGTCAGCGACTCGATGAAACCGAAGAGATCGAAGTTTTCCTCAAACCGCTGGATGAGGTCATCGCCATGGCTAAAAACGGTGAACTGCTTCAGTCGATGCAGGTCAGCACTTTATTCTTCACCCTGGCTTACCTGAACCGGATTTCCTGATGAACCTATTCTCCAGACTGATCATCGCCCTTAAAACCATCCGCCAGCTGGGATTCCAGCCCGTGGCGCTCAACGCCCTCTACCGGTTCGGGCTGGCGACAGGACATTACCGGAGAGTCACCTCGGGAAAAGGGAATAACAAGTGGGATGGGGCTGTTTGCCATCCCCTTTTCACTCTCCCAACTCGTGAAAAGATCCTGGCTGTCATCGGTCCTGAAGGAAAAGCCACCCTGCTCGCCCAGGCGGATGAGATCGTCAGCGGCAAAGTGCGGCTCTTCGGCGCACCGCCGGTGGAACTCAAACTCAGCCTGCCCGGCAAATTGGAACACTGGACTGCCTACGAAACCGGTAAAACCCCCCTTCCCTTGTACCTGTTTCCTGTCCCAGATATCAAATTCATCTGGGAACCTGCCCGCTTCGGCTGGGCCTTTACGCTCGGACGCGCCTTCCACCTGGGTGGGGACGAAAAATATGCCGAAGCCTTCTGGCGCTATTTTGAAACCTTCGCCGACGCCAACCCGCCCTGCCTCGGCCCGCACTGGATGAGTGGACAGGAAGTTGCCCTGCGCCTGATGGCCTTCGCCTGGGCGGCCCAGGTCTTCGACCTCGCCTCCGCCTCCACGCCCGCCCGCAAAGCCCGCCTGGCCGCTTCAGTGGCCGCCCACGCCGCCCGCATCCCGCCGACGCTGGTCTACGCCCGTTCCCAGCAGAACAACCACCTGCTCACCGAAGCCGCCGGCCTGCTCACCGCCGGGCTGGCCCTGCCCGACCACCCCGACTCCTCCCGCTGGCGCAGCCAGGGCTGGCGCTGGTTCAATAAAGGCCTGCAGTCGCAGATTGACGGTTACGGCGAATATGCCCAGCACTCCACCAACTATCACCGCCTGATGCTCCTGGTGGCAATGTGGGTGAACGCCCTGGCGAAACAATTCGACCTGCATTGGCCGCGCCCGACTCTCGAAGCGCTCAGGCGCTCGGTCCACTGGCTGCTCTCGCTGCTGGATTTCGAATCGGGCCGGACCCCCAACCTGGGCGCCAACGACGGGGCCTGCATCTTCCCTCTCACCCTTCTCCCATTTGAAGACTACCGTCCCGTCCTCCACGCCGCCGCCCGCACCTTCCTCGACTATGACCTGCCGCGCGGAGCCTGGGATGAGCTGGCGCTCTGGTTCGGCTCACAGTCTGCAGGCCCCAGGAGCATTACCCTGCCGCGTTATTTGGGCGATCAACTCTACGGCAAAGACTCATGGGCCTATCTGCGGACGGCGCAGTTCACCACCCGTCCCTCCCACGCCGACCAGTTGCATCTCGATCTTTGGTGGCGCGGCCTTAACCTGGCCCAGGACGCCGGGACGTATCTCTACAACGCCGAAAGCCCCTGGGATAACGGCCTGACCACTGCCCTGGTGCATAACACGGTCACGTTGGATGGCAAGGACCAGTTCACCCGCGCAGGGCGTTTTCTCTATCTGGATAGGTTCAACGCTTACCGCAAGAGTCCCATCATCGAAGACCCGGCCATGCTCCAGCGTGCCAGCGGTCGCTACCGCGCCGGCGGCTGTCGCCATACGCGCATTGTCAGCGTCTTTGACGATGATCACTGGCTGGTGGAGGACGAAATCCTGCCGCTGCGCATGCCCTGGCAGAAAAAACCGCTCACCTTCCGCCTGCATTGGCTGCTGCCGGATTGGAAATGGGACATTCAAGACAGTGGTCCTGAAGTACGGCTCCGGTTGGATTCGCCGCATGGGGTGGTGGAACTTGCCATTCGCCGTTCTCCGCCCACCAGCCCCGGCACATTCTCTCTCGTCCGTGCGGGGGAACTTCTGGCTGGTTCCGGCGCTCCCGCCCCCACCCGCGGCTGGGTTTCGCCTGTCTATGCTGTCAAGCTCCCGGCGTTGTCGCTGGCTGTCGAAATAAATTCCGCAAAAGAAGTTAAATTCACTACGGAGTTCATCCTCCCAATATGAGCTACCGCGCCGGTATCATCCTCCTGCAAGCTGACAAGGTCGCGCTGATCGAACGTCACCGCCGCGGGCTGCATTATTTCACCTTCCCCGGCGGCCACGTGGACGAGGGCGAGTCCCCCGAACAGGCCGCCGTGCGCGAGACGCAGGAGGAACTTGGCCTGCAGGTGACGCTTAAAAAATTGATCGCCCAGTTCGGCTGGCACGGGAAGTGGCAGTATTACTACCTGGTGGAGGTTACCGGCGGGACCTTCGGCTCCGGAACTGGTCAGGAATTGCTTGACCCGCCCCCTGGGCGCGGTACCTACCGTCCCATGTGGATGCCGGTTGCTGAAATCCTGGACCAGCCCGTAAAACCGCGCCAATTGGCCGAACTGGTCGTCCGCGCCGCGCAAGAAGGCTGGCCGGAACAGCCGGTCGTGATCCCCGAAGGATCCAATTAATTTACAACTTGCTGATTAGCTTGTATTTCCCCCCTGCACAAAAGTTAACCTTGATTTGGAAAGGCCAGGAAATAAACTGGTTTAAGCGGGAATTTGATCCTGTTTTCCTGGTCAATTTTTGGTTGATTCTCCACCCACAGGTCGACGAATGTTTCAAGGTCGATCAGTCGAACCCTGTTTTGCGTTTGCGTCAGCGCAAATTCGTTCAGATCGTTTGTGCTTCCGCCCAGTGAAATATAGATGCCCACATCATTGGGTTTTAGAACGTTCATAAAAGCGCTCAAACCATCCCGGGTGGATACCTGGGATTTGTTGGCCACGTGGACAATAATGCGCGGCGAGTTAAGTCCCAGGGGGTCCATGTAACAGATCAGATCAACGAGTTCGTTATCAGCACCGATCGGGCCTGACCAGACGATCGTACAACCCATCGCTTTTAAGAGCACGCTGACTACTTCGCGCAGGTCGTGCATATCCATATTATCGATAAATTGCCTGATCTGTTCCCACGAGTTTTCCACTGCGAAGTTGTAAGGATTGGGGCCCAGTTGGATCAGGCGGTTATTCTCGTTGCCTTTCCATTGCACGAACAGGCGCACGGATTCCTCAAAGAAATCGGCGGCATTTTTATATTGCTTGCAGGCCTCGCGCCCCGCCTCGGTGATGAACCAGCGCCCATTCTTCGTCTTTTCCAGCCAGCCTGCCCTGACAAGCGGGATCGTCCCGACCCGGATCACCACCTCATAACGGGGCGAATAAGGAGCATAGGTGTAATACCCGGTCTCATATTCCGACAACGGAACCGTCGCCTGTATATACCTCATGATCTCTGACACATACAGCCCTTGTGGTTCGAACCACAACAAGTCAAAGACCAGGCGCAGGATCTCGCTGACTCTATTTACGGTGATATCGGTCATTACAGGCTCACAGGAATTGGGCGTTTCTTTAACCCGGGCTGGCAGGTTGGACTGTTATTGCCGGTAGTCCAGGGGGTCCCTCTTGGGGGTCAAATGAATGTCTTCTTCGGCGTAATACTGCCTGCGGTTCATGTTGATAAACTCGCCAATTTCTGACTCGGGGATCAGGCGTCGACCGCCTCCCAGCAGGTAACCCGGCGACCAGAATTCCCGCAGGAATTCATTGCGGTTGAACCTGGCAAAGTTCGTCAGGATGATCTGGGAGCTTTCCCTCATGATCGCCTTGATATGGGTGGCGGGTGCCATGGTGGGCGGGATTCTGACCACCCACTGCATGTATTCCTGTTCGATGATCAGTTCTTCGAGTCGCCAGCCGTATGCCATGAATATTTTTGGCAGTTCTTCCCTCAGGTAATTGGCACAATCGCTGTCCAGGGCTTGCGTTTTGATGCGCGGCACCACCACGCAGGCATAATACACATCGAACAGGCTTGTCTCGGTCGGATTGAAGGAACTGCGCCTCCATTCCCCCGTGACATTAATGGGTGAATTGGCCTCAACAGGCTGGTCTTCGTCGAACAAGTAAGAGCTTTGTTTGTATTGATTCCGTTCTCGCGGCCGCGCTGGTTCTCTCCAGGCGATTGGACTATCCTGTTCAGCCGCTGGTTCCTTAGGCGCATAAACGGGCTGCTTGATCCTCAGTTCACCAAAATCGGGATTCCGGTAGGGATCCTCGACAGTCCTTTGCGGCTGGAGCATGGTTTCTTCCCGGGTTTCCGCCGGTCTGTTGAATTGCAAGGCCGGGAAAGGCTCGCGGGAGGCAGGTTTGGTAATGTCAAAATCGTCCGTTATATATTTATGCGGCGCCGGAATCTTCGCCACCTGCGTCTCAGGATTTTTGGGGAGAATATGAACTTCCGGCAGGGAGAGCCGCGGATTTTTCAACACGTTGGTTAAATACCGGGTCTGGCTGCGCAGGATATCAAAGGGTGTCTCAGCATCGAATGTCAGCGCCAGGATGATGCCAACCGCCACCACGGTGGCGGATAGAAGGTGTTCCTTCCTGGTTGTTTGCAGGCGAATTGGTTTGATCAGTTCCGCGGTACTATTTTCCCCCCAATACTTTCGCACCAGTGTTGAACACTCCTCGACTGCGTCCCTGGGCAGCTCACCTGAATGAGCCAGGATGCTTGTATCTGAAACCAGGATTGCCTCCTGGACAACCAGGTTGGATATCGCTGCCACCAGGTTCTTGGTTGCCCGAACTTCATCCGTATACCAGGCGGGGAGAGTATCTTCTGCCGCGGCGCGAAAACTCACGTCAATGAAATCCGGTTTCTGAACAGGGCTGTCGTTGCCGTCGCTGATCAGCTCCAACAATTCCCTCAGAATGAAAGGTTTCCGAAGAAATTTCCACGGGCGTATATCTTCCATCTCCGCGGGCGGATACTTCTTGGAGATCAAGATCAACGCAATTGAGGGAAAAGCTTTTCGGAGTGTAAAGCCTTGTTCAAGGGCTTTCTCAACCCCCATGTCCATGTCCAGCAGGGCATAATTGAGGTTCGTGCTCTTCTTTATCAGGGTAATGGCCTCGGAATTCGATGTGGCCACCTGCACATCACACTCGGCTTCTTTACCCAGGCTCTGGCTGACGATATCGCCGAAGTCCGAATGAGGGGTCTCAATCAAAATTTGCCTTTGCGACATAGTTTGCCTTCTTTTTGGTATCCAAATTTTCCTGGCCAAAGGATCCTTTGGCTGTGAATATGAATATTTTAAGATTCTATAGCGTGTAGCTAAATTATGTATCCAACCGGCTGGGATAGAAATAAGGAAAATACTGAAATCAGGGTAAAGAAAGACGTTGCATTCCCTGCGTATACTACATAGCCCGACCCTGACGCGGTCTGTCATTTCCACTAATGCCATGCCCGTACTAACATTACGTTTATTTACTTCTCGACTCCCAGGAACGACCCCGGTTATACTTAGGCTGAAAGACATTTTACGTATGCAGACCCTGTCGTAAAGGCGGACCTTTCAGTAAAAAGGAGCGCCATTCATCCGCATACAAAGGCACGCGTAGTTGCGTGGTTCCCGCAAATGGCATTGGGAAAATAGTAATCCCCTGCCCGCTTGCCCTGCGGTTTACCATACGTACATGTACGTATCAATTTGGTGTAAAATAAGAATGGCGGCTGCTCGTTCGGCCCGGGTTAATTAGGATAAAAATATACCATTTACCCTTAACAGCTCCCCTCCGATCTAATGTGAATCGTAGTATCCGTTGCGGAAAAAGACAGTAAATTACCGTAGGTCGCGGGAGATTCTAAAGGATGTACTCATGCGGGATATAACGCTTTTGATTACAGGTGAATTGCAGGGTACAAGCGCCTTTAGGATGACCCCAACTGGGGGAAAGTACTGGTTGAAATGATCACATTTCTACGTGCTTGCGTTTCGCATCTGCCAGGTCAGGGAGTAGGGGTTTATTGCCTTTCTGGTGATTTTATGGTTGCCTCGTTTCGCATTAAATCAAAAATTGCGCCCTTTCGCGGGCAGGGCTCTCCGGAAATCTGGAACGGAAGGAGGTGTTGAGCATAAAAAAGATCAAGGTCTTGATCGCCGAGGACCATGTAATGGTCAGGCAGGGCTTCATGGTATTGCTCAACGCCCAACCAGATATCGAGGTCGTCGGGGAGGCCGCCGACGGGAATGAAATGGTCGCGCAGGCTGAAAGCCTGCACCCGGACGTTGTCCTGGCTGATATCAGCATGCCCAACCTGAATGGCATTGAAGCCACCAAGGTCATCCACCAGCGCTATCCGGATATGCCCGTAGTGATCATTACGATTCATACCTCCTCCTCGTACGTGATCCGCGCCCTCCGCAATGGTGCCCGAGGCTACGTGGTTAAGAACGATGACTTTCAGCACGTCATCCAGGCCATCAAGACCGTCACCCTCGGGCAGCGTTATTTAAGCGGCCAGGTTTCTGAGCAAATTATCGATGCTGTCATTTCCGGGACAAGTTTGGATTACAATCTGGATGAGCGGATTTCCGTCCGGGAAAGAGAGATCCTTCAACTGATCGCCGAAGGCAATACGAATGTCCAGATTGCCAAGAAACTGGTCATTAGCGCCCGCACAGTTGAAACCCATCGCACGAATTTAATGCGGAAATTGGAACTCGGCTCCCAGATCGATATTCTCCGCTATGCCATCCAGCACGGCATCGTTCAGCTGGAGTAGTAATCATTTGTCGCGAATTCAATGCACATCTTACTCATCCATCAGGCCTTTGCCGCCCTTGACGAACCCGGCGGGACTCGCCATCACGAATTTGCCCGTTACCTGGCTGCGCGTGGGCACCGCGTTACCGTCATCACCAGCCAGGTCAATTATTTAACCGGAGCCCGCCTCTCCGCTCTCCGCCCTGCGCAGGAGACGGAAGCAGGTGCACAGGGGGGTGGAATTAGGGTGATCCGTGCCAGCACTTACACAGCCCTGCATAGATCTTTTGTACAGCGAGTGCTTGCCTTTGTCTCGTTCATGGCCGCCTCGTTTTTTATCGGTCTCGGCGTCAAGAACGTGGACGTGGTCTGGGGTACCTCCCCGCCCATCTTCCAGGGCTTCACTGCCTGGCTGCTGGCGCGCCTCAAGCGCGTCCCGTTCCTGTTCGAGGTGCGCGACCTGTGGCCGCAGTTCGCCATTGCCGTCGGCGTACTGAAAAATCCCCTTCTCATCAAACTCTCCCTCTGGCTCGAACGTTTCCTCTACCGCCGCGCTGACCAGGTGGTGGTCAACAGCCCCGGCTACGTCGCGCATGTGACCGAACGCGGTGCACGCTCGGTTGAACTCGTCCCCAACGGCGCCGACCCGGGCATGTTCGACCCGGCTGAGACTGGTTCTGCTTTTCGGACCCGCCACGCTCTCAGCGCTAAATTTGTCATCCTCTATGCTGGCGCTCACGGTCTGTCCAACGACCTGGGGGTTGTCCTCGCCGCGGCAAAAATACTGCAAGACCTGCCGGGTACTCCGCCGGTGATGTTCACCTTCCTCGGCGACGGCAAGGAAAAACCCGCCCTGCAAGAACAAGCTGCCGCTCTGGGCCTGGCCAATGTCTTGTTCCTCCCGCCCGTCCCCAAGACCGGTATGGCCGCCGCCCTGGCGGGTGCGGACGCCTGCCTTGCCATTCTGAAGCCATTGGATGAATATAAGACCACCTACCCCAACAAGGTCTTCGACTACATGGCAGCCGGCCGTCCCGTGCTGCTCGCCATTGACGGGGTCATCCGTGAAGTGGTCGAGTCTGCCGGATGCGGTATTTTCGCCCAGCCTGGGAACCCGGCCGCGTTGGCCGACGCCGTCCAAACCCTGGCCGCTGACCCCGGGCGAAGCCGGGAAATGGGGTTCGCAGGTCGGAAATACCTGGAAGAACATTTCAGCCGCGACAAAATGGCGGCAAAATTATTGGAAGTTCTGATAAGCTTGAGCCGTTAGGAGAAACCATGCCCGCCATCGCCTTCAACCGCTTCTACCGCTACGCTGCCCTTACCCGCCTGTTAAAAGCCCTGGCAAAGGAACACCCCCACTTGCTGCGCCTTGAGAGTATTGGCAAAAGCCACGAGGGTCGTGAGGTCTGGCTGGTGACCGCCACCAATTTTGCCACCGGTCCGGATACAGAGAAGCCCGCCCTGTGGGTGGACGGCAACCTGCACGCCTCCGAAGTGGCCGGTTCGATGGCCGCCCTGTATTTCCTCAATACCCTCGTCACCCGTTATGGGCAGGACCCCGGCGTTACCACTGCCCTCGATACGCGCTGTTTTTACATCGTCCCGCGCGTCAATCCCGATGGAGCCGAGTGGGCCCTGGCCGATAAGCCCAGGATCGTGCGTTCGAGCACCCGGCCCTACCCGTATGACGAAGAGCCGGTCGAGGGACTGCTCCAGGAGGATATCGACGGGGACGGGCGCCTCCTGACCATGCGCATCCCTGATCCGAACGGCGCCTGGAAAGTCCACCCCGATGACCCGCGCCTGATGATCCGCCGCGACCCGGTCGATTCAGGCGGCACCTATTACCGGCTGCTGCCCGAGGGACTGCTGCGCAACTTCGACGGGGTTACCATCCAGCCCCAGGATGCCAAGCAGGGTCTCGACCTGAACCGCAATTTCCCGGTGTCCTGGCACCAGGAGAACGAGCAGCGCGGCGCGGGTCCTTACCCGGTCAGCGAGCCGGAGTCGCGCAACCTTGTGGACTTTATTGTCCGGCACCCCAACCTGACCGGCGTGATTACTTTCCACACCTTCAGCGGCGTGCTCCTGCGCCCCTATGACGACCGCCCCGACGACGAGTTCCCGCCGGAGGACCTGTGGACCTATAAGAAGATCGGCGACCAGGGCACCAAAATGACCGGCTATCCCAACCTCGCCTGCTATCACGATTTCCGCTACCATCCCAAAAAGGTGACCACCGGCGCCTTCGACTCCTGGATGTACGATCATCTCGGGGTTTTCTCCTGGACGGTGGAACTCTGGAGCCCGATGCGCCAGGCAGGCATCCAGGATTTCAAGTACATCGAATGGTTCCGCGAGCACCCGCTCGAGGACGATCTCAAATTGATGCAGTGGAACCTCGAAGTCCTGGGCGGAAAAGGCTACGTGGATTGGTTTGCCTTTGACCACCCCCAGTTGGGCAAAGTGGAACTGGGCGGCTGGGATTCGATGAATTGCTGGTACAACCCGCCGCTGAAGTTCCTCGAAAAAGAGATCCAGCTCTTCCCGGACTGGATCATTTGGCACGCCCTCATCTCGCCGAAATTGTCTTTGCGCCTCACCCAGGTCAAAGCCATCGGCAAGGGAACCTGGCGCATCCGGCTGGTGGTCGAAAATACCGGCTGGCTGCCCACCTACGTCACCAAGAAAGCCGTCGAGAAAAAGGTTTCACGCGGCGTCATCTGTGAGATCGAACTGCCCGAGGGTGCCGCGCTGCAATCCGGCAAGCCGCGCCAGGAACTGGCCCAGTTGGAAGGGCGCGCCTATAAGACCGCCTACCCGGAGGGCTGGGAGGGCGGCACCGACGACCGGCTCAAGATCGAGTGGGTCGTCCACGCCCCCGGTGGCGGGGTCGTCAAGCTGGTTGCCCGTCACGAGCGCGCCGGCGTGGTCAGAGCGGAAGTGGAATTGAAGTGAAAAATAATCCTTGAATATCATAATGGAATACGACCAGGTAGGATTTTAACTGGATTGACATGCTTGCAACAAAAACGAATTTAACCGATCCAACCCTGATTGCCCCTTGCGGAATAAATTGTCGCCTCTGTCGGGCCTATGCAAGGGACAGGCAGGCGTGTCCTGGTTGTCGGGGAGAAAATACTTTTAAATCTAAATCCTGTCTGGCGTGCCAGATTAAGAACTGCGAAAAGTTGGAAAAAGGGAAAATTGAATATTGCTTCGACTGCGGCGAGTTTCCTTGCACGCCATTGACCCGGTTGGATAAGCGCTATGGAACCAATTATGGAACGAGTCCAGTGGATAATCTGATCAGCATTAAGCAGATCGGCGTATTAAATTTCGTCGAAAACGAGAATAAAAAATGGGCCTGTCCCGGGTGCGGCGCGATGCTATGTATGCATAAACCGCAATGCCTCTCATGTGGATATGTGTGGCGCAAATAAAAAGCCGCCGGGATTCAGTGAGGAGCTGCTCCCATGAATATTCTTCCGCGAAAGTCGCTTTTCTTACTGGTATCTGGTCTGGTTCTGGTGGGTGCCTTGATCGGCCTGCTGGTTCCATCCCCGGTGCGGGCAGGCGGTGCGCAACCCATCCTGCCGGGGGGCGGCAGCCTCCAGCCAGACGGGGAAACTGCCATCCAGATGACCTCCGATGTGGTCACGTTCAATATCCAGCAGGCGGCCGAAGCGGATAACACGCTGGTCCCCTTATCCCCAAATTTCTACGGATTTCAACGTCAACCGGTCTGGTTCACGGCCGTTGCAGACGTGGTGGCAGATTTTACGCTGATGAACCCGACCAGCCAGCCGGTCAGCATGACGGTCTGGTACCCGCTGGCCTCCGTCCTGGACGTTGTCGAGTGGAAATTATCTCCCGTCGAAAGACTCCCGCGCATCCAGGACTTCGAGGCATATATCGATGGCGATCCGTCGAATGTCATGGTCAGCGAGCTGACCAACCCGAAAGGCGCAGACAGGCCTGACCTGCCCTGGGCTAACTTTCCGGTGACCTTCCCGGCTGGGAAGGAAACGGTCATTCAGATCAGGACCAGGCTGCCGCTGCAACCGTCCGTTTCGGGGATCGAAATGACCCTGTACAACGTCTTCCACACCGCAGCACTCTGGGCGGGACCGATCGGGCAGGCTGAGCTGATCTTGAACTTGCCTTACCCGGCATCCACGGAGACGCTGGCAGGCATCCCCTCCGGCAGCCTGCGCGTGCCGCCGTACTACAGGCCTTCAAAACGGGCAGATTTGCCTGCCGGCGCAGTATTGGAAGGGAACCAGGCGCGCTGGACGTGGAAGGACCTGGAGCCAGGCCCGCAGGATGATTTTGTGCTCTGGCTGCTCCAGCCCGGCAAATGGCAGGAACTGGAAAATGCCCGCGCAGCTACGCAGGCGAACCCGGAAGATGGGCAGGCCTGGCTGAATTTGGCTTCCACTTATTATTCCCTCTCTAGTAACGGCCCCGGTTTCCCGACGGTTTTTGGCTCCATTTATCTTCCACTAGGCGTCAAGGCCTGCCAGGAAGCCGCGGACTTGCTTCCAGAACGTCCCGCTCCGCATGCCGGCCTGGCTTTGCTCACCCTCGAGCAGTATATGGCCGATAAGAATGCACCCCCGGAAGTGCTTCAATACGTCCAGGACGAATTTCAGATTGCCAGCGACTTGGAGGCCAGGACTCCCTCCATGGCAAAAGAAACAGGCAGAACTCGCTGGTTTTTGACTTCGTTGAAATCCGAATTGGATTCTTACTTTACCGATGACGCCGCCGCTACGGCGGAATGGGCCGCCTGGAGCACTCATTGGGCAGAAAAGAGCACAGCTGCAGCTTTACTGGAAACAGCTTCTGCGACGCCAACCAGGAAACCCACCGTTTCTGCGACACCTGTCCCCTCAACCACGCCTCCGCCTCCGACGGCGACCCCGCACACAACCGCTGAGCCGACCGGTAATGGACAGGGTCAGGTCATCCTGGTCGCAGCCGGTGTCATTGGTCTGGTTGTCGTGGGATACTTGGCTTTGAAAAGACTTCGTAAGAGTGTGAGAAAGTAGGAGTCGCTGTTCACAAAAGGCGGTAAACTGTGCGCCCAACACCGGCTCCAGCGGATAGCAGCTTTGCCGCTTCAGTTGAGCCGTCCCGTTGGGCGTAAATTAGTTGGCAAAATGAATGTCGCTAGGTATTCTAGGTATTGAACTAAACCTCGTTATATTCGAAATTCAAGTCTTGCGCCAGTTTTATTACTTTCAAACATACATAAATAAGATGATTAGGGATGTCCATCTGTAGTAAACAATCCGCTCAGCCTTTGAGAGGAGAAATGTTATGGAGAAATGGCGGGGTTTTGTATGGCAATTACTGATTGGCGTTCTCGTAATCTTCTTCGGTGGATGGATATTGGGTATTATGTTGAATTTTGTTGCATTGGCAAGTCCACAAATGGTTGGCATAGTTTTTTGTCCAGCAGGAAGTACCGCGACACTTCGTTCGGCCTTTGATCAGCCAAGCCAGAATGGATCGACAATTTCGTGCCAGGATCAGAATGGAGCTTCTGTGCCAACCTTATCGGATGCTGATAGCATAGTTTTGCAGCGCCAATACTTCTATAGACCAAGTAATATCATCATGATTTTTCTAGTCGTTGGATGGTTCATCTGGCGAAGGAGGAGGTTGGCAAACTGATAACCCAAGCGCAAAATCATATCAGAATTATTGATTATTCTTTATCCATTACCGACGCTGATATTCACTATTAAGATTAAAGCCTAGACCCGCGAGATAAACAGCCCGCCTAACACCGGTCACACCGTTAGCCCGTATCTGTCAAACTTATACCCGGAGTAGTTATTGAACGTACCAAAGTGGTTTGTATGAGATTGTATCTTTCGTCATTTCGCCTTGGTAATCACCCGCAGAAGCTTGTTGACTTGGTCAAAGGCAGCCTGCGTGCTGTCGTTGTCATAAACGCATGTGACTATCTAAGCGACGAAGAGCGATTGATACGCGTGCAGCAAGAATTGGCAGCATTACAAAGCCTGAACTTTTACCCTTCTGAACTTGACTTGCGCACTTATTTCAATGATCAACAAAAACAAAGGGAACTTCGTGACGAATTGGCTGCCTGCGGCTTGATTTGGGTAAGAGGCGGGAACTCGTTTGTCCTTCGTCGGGCTATGAAAATGAGCGGCTTTGACAAAATGATTATTGATTTTTTGGAGCGTGATGCGCTTGCATATGGCGGATTTAGCGCTGGAATGGTTATACTTACACCATCACTTTATGGCGTAGATCTCGTGGATGATCCGGAGGTCATTCCGACAGGTTATGACCCAGCCATCATTTGGGAGTGTTTGGGGGTTATACCGTACGCCATTGCTCCGCATTACAAATCAGATCACCCAGAGTCAGCCGCCACTGATAATTTGGTTCAGTATTATATTGATAACCACATACCCTTCAAAACATTGCACGATGGGGAAGCAATCGTGATAAATGGGAAGCGTGAAGAGCTCGTTACCTGATGCAGCCTAATTCCGGCAAGAGCACAGCAGCTTTGCCGCTCATCGTTGCATGGTGCCAGATCGTTCCCGCCCTCGCGAATGCAAACCGTTACCCGCTCACTAAAATATCGATTAGCCAACTCTTCCCAACACAGTTCCAATGCGCGGGTGTAAAACTCCATGCAAGACACACATAATTGAATTTATTGACGCCTGGATGTTCTTCCTTCTGGACAGTTTTTTACATTCTGGGATAATATTGAATTATTCATGAAAAAATCTGTTGACCTCAAGTGGTGGGTGCTCGTAGCGATCGGGACCGGCTCTTTCATGGCGGCCCTGGATGGAAGTGTGGTCAATATCATCCTGCCCGTCGTGCGGGATGCCTTCAAGAGCAACGTGGCCTCCATCGAGTGGGTCGTGACCGTCTACCTGCTCGTACTGAGCGGCCTGCTGCTTACCTTTGGCCGTTTGGGTGACCTGCGCGGGCATAAATCCGTTTACATGTGGGGATTCGGCATCTTTGTGATTGGTTCAGCCTTGTGCGGCCTGGCCTGGTCCTCTCCCATACTGGTCATCTTTCGCGGGTTGCAGGCCATCGGCGGAGCCATGTTGGCCTCCAATTCCCCGGCTATCGTGACCGGCAACTTTCCCGCGCAGCAGCGCGGCCGCGCCTTCGGTCTGGTTTCCACCATGACCTACCTCGGGCTGACCGTTGGGCCGTCCTTGGGGGGGTGGTTGACCCAGGTGTTCGGCTGGCGGACTGTGTTCTACATCAATGTGCCGGTCGGGATCCTGGCATTGATCTTGAGCCAGATTTTCATCCCGAAGGATTCCCCTGCTGATGGCGGTCAGCGTTTCGATCTGCCTGGTGCAGTAGTATTCATGGCGGGGTTGACCGCCCTTATGCTCGGTCTGAATAAAGGTGCAGCCTTGGGCTGGGTTTCCCCCGTGGTTCTGGGATTGCTGGTCGGGGCACTCCTCCTGCTGGTTGTTTTCATTCTCATCGAACGCCGCTCCCCCGCTCCCATGCTGGATTTGAGCTTGTTCCGCATCCCGCTGTTTTCAACTTCCACGATCTGCGCGGTTCTGAATTACATCTGCGTTTACAGCCTCCTCTTTTTAATGCCCTTTTATCTTATTCAGGGGCGCGGGCTGAACCCGGCCGAGGCTGGGCTGTTGCTCACGGCGCAGCCGGTCCTCATGGCCATCACTGCACCCATTAGCGGCGCATTTTCGGACCGGCTCGGCTCGCGCCGGCCTGGAATGCTCGGGATGGGCGTGCTTGCGGGAGGCTTGTTATTGTTGTCCGGTATCGGACCCTTGACTGGGTTATGGCTGGTCGCTCTGGGGCTGGCAGTGGCTGGGTTTGGCACGGGAACTTTTATATCGCCCAACACCAGTGCCCTGATGGGGTCGGCTCCCGGGTTTCGGCAGGGAATTGCCTCCGGAGTCCAGGCCGCCGCCCGCAATTTCGGCATGGTGCTTGGGATTGGGCTGGCTGGAGCCATTTTCACCACTCACCTGGCAGAGAACACAGCCAACGCTCTCTTCAAAGGCATCGATATGGGATTCCTGGTGGCGGCCGGGGTGGCGGTGCTTGGGATCGTCATGTCGGCTGTCAAAGATAATTGAACTCCCCACAAGGGAAATCCGAAGAACACGTTCCGGACGAAGCCGGGGAGTTTGGGGGACACATGCACCTCGCCTGGCACCCGCTTGGGGGAAACGGGATGTGTTACCATTTGAGGGAGCGCGCCGTTGTGCGATTCCTCGCAAAATGCTATACAATATTAATTGATCGGATAGCCGGTGAACCGCCAAACAACGCTTGAGCCAGGGTTGGGAGAGGTGTGGGTCGGATTTTAGTCAAGGGAGTCGTCATGAAAAAGACTGTTTTGCCTTGGAAAAAAGGACACGGTAAACTCGGAGCCCTGGCTCCCCTCATTGGCAGTTGGGAAACGGAAACCGATACACCGGTGGGCGTACTCCGTTGCACGCGCAGCTTTATACCCATCTTGGGCGGCGCCTATGTGCAGTTGAATGCGCTCTGGAAGTTCGGGAAAGGTGATTATCAGGAACACGCCATCTACGGTGTGAATAATGACGGTCAGATTCGGTTCTGGTCCTTCACTTCAGACGGGAAGCGCTCGGAAGGAACCCTTGCCGATGTCAGTGATATCCACCCCAGGGCGATCGGTTTTGAATCTCAAATGCCAGCCGGACTGGCACGCATGGCTTATTGGCCGAACGAGCAGTGGGGCGTCAGCTGGGCGGTGGAAGCGAAGACAAAAAAGGGGTGGAAGCGCTTCACCGAGCATCATTACCAGCCGACGGATTGAAATATGCGGCTGTCCCAACAAAGCATGCACTAGACGGGTGAGATTCGTTGCCATTTTCAAGCATTTTTCTGGCTTCTAGTTTTTCCTGCTCCCAAGCATTGTCCACGCCCGCCCACCTGCAAGTAACGCAAACCGTTGGGTAGTTCCTTGCATGAGAAGGTTAATAACGTAAACTTGGTATGGTGTTAGAGTAGACTACAAGTTCAGAAAGACACATCAATAAAAACAAGCTGAATATTTTAGAAATGAGAAGGAGAAAATTATGAACTGGTATATCGTCGTGAAGTTTCTTCATATTGCTTCCGTTATTGTCTGCGTTGGCGGATTATTTGCGCGGCAGTTGATACGCCAACACGCAAACAAGACGAATGATATTCAATTGTTTGCAACCTTCAGTCAAGCGGCGGGAAAAATAGAAAATGCTATGGTTATTCCTGGTATGACTGCCATTATGGTATTTGGTGTCATCCTCGGTCTACTAGGTCATTTTCCTATTCTTGGCTTTTTGCAAGGTGCATCACAAAATTGGCTGCTTGTATCCAATATTTTATTAATCGGTATATTGGTAATTATTCCAACAGTACTTGTTCCTCGTGGCAAGAAATTTGAGCCTTTATTACAAGACGCATTGGCAAAAGGACAAATCACACCAGAGTTACGTGCAGCAATGAATGACAACATTGTAAAACTCGCACATCTTTATGAGGAAGTTGCTTTAATTATTATAATTGCTTTGATGGTGATTAAACCGTTTTAGTCTCTGTTTGGGCTTACATTCTTTCAAGCAGTTGGCATATTGATAGGCAAAAAACTGCCCAACACCGTGTTCGCCGGACAAGTGCGGGCATTCGCCCACACTTTCGGGATACAGCCTCCAACAGCGGATTCTGCGCCTAGTGGCTTTGTCCGCCAAATCCCGCCCACCTTCGGATAAGACGATCCGTTGGGCCCGCAGAGCAAGGGATTATCCAAAAAACTACATCTGGAATCAAAACTTTCCCAATGAACAAGGAAACCCGCAATCTCATCCTGTTCTTCATCCTGACTTTTGTTGCCACCTGGGCAACTTATTTCACGATCGTGTTCAAAGGCTGGAATCCAAATACCATGCCAGGCATGCTCTTTTTCTGGATTGGCGCCCCGGCACCCGCTTGGGTCGCCGTACTCATGGTTCTTTTCACATATAACAAAGACAGGCGGCGCGATTATTTCCGGCGCTGTTTCTCATTCAAGCAAATCAAACTGCCCTATTGGGCGTTCATCGTCCTCGTGTTCCCGGTGATTTATGCGCTCATCATCTTATTGGATACACTGATGGGAGGCGCCCTGCCCGGTATGACCAACCTGCACGCCTACCTCGCCGCTCCCTTGACTATCCCCCTGGCGCTGTTCATGAGTTTCCTCTCAGGTCCCGGGGAGGAATTCGGCTGGCGCGGCTATTCGCTCGATCCACTTATCAAGCGGCTCGGCATACTGCGCGGCTCGGTCATTCTCGGTTTCATCTGGAGCCTCTGGCATCTGCCGTTGTTCTTCATGCCGCAAACGTGGCACGCTCAAATGGGCTTCAAATTCGCTGGCTTCTGGACTTTCATTATTTATTGCATCGGCTTGGCAATGCTGATGACCTGGGTGTATCTCAAGACAAACCGTAGCATCCTTTCCGCTATTATGTTGCACTTCTTCAGCAACTTCACCTATGGTACGCTTGCGCCTAGTTCAGATCGAATTTGGATTCTCTGCGTGGGTGCCATAACGGCATTGGGACTGGTCCTCTGCATTCTTTTGGAACGTAAAGCCCAACAGTTTTCTGTCGCTCGAACGGAAGTGTGATGGTTCGCCAACGATCCTCAAATCCATCTGGATCAGGGTCGCCCCTCCGGAAAGAGGTGCTGTTCGTACATCCGCTCTTGCACTTACATTTCAGGCAAAATTGCATGTTATCTAAATATTCTTGTTGAATCATGGTTGGCCCGCTGTTCTCTTACGTGACGCGACAATTTCTACTCAAGCAATTTTGAAAGCTGCAAGCCAAAGGAAAAGAAAATGCAAAGTCAACATTACAAGGGTCTGGTTGCCGAGTGGTACGACGAGTGGCTTAAGGAGCGTACGGACGATATAGACTACTATTCAGAAATCTTCAAGGGTTTTGACGGACGTGTTCTTGAACTTGGTTGTGGCACGGGAAGATTGCTGATACCAATTGCCAAATCTGGCGTCACAATTGATGGGTTGGATTCTTCGGAAGATATGCTCAGTGTTCTGCGAGGCAAGGCTGAAAACCTTGGCCTCAGCGGGATTGAATTGTACAACCAGCCAATGGAAAATTTCGATCTTGCAACTCAATACGAAGCCATCTTTGTTGCCAGTGGCTCATTCCAGTTGCTTACTGCCGCTGAGGACGCCTTGAACTCTCTCAAGTGTATCCGCCGTTGCCTGTCGGATACAGGCTTCTTGATCCTAGATATTTTTGTTCCCTGGGGTGAGATCATTGCGCAGAAATGTGACTCCTATCAGGTCACAAGGGATGTAAGTCGCCTGGATGGCAGGCGCAGTATTGTGCATGAACGATATAACATTAGCATACCAAAACAGATCAAGGTTGGTACCTACCGATATGAGTTCTACGACCAAAAGCATCTCACACAGTGCATTGTTGATGATCTGTCCATCCGTTGGTATTGGAAGGATGAGTTTGTGAGTCTTCTGAAAAGTGCTCATTTTTCAAAAATAGAAGTCTTGACGCACTCTGCATTGTACGCTGAGGGATACAGCTTTGTATTCAAGGCCTCCAGGTAGCTGGGCAATCCATCCTCCTGATTGGACCAGGCAGGCTATCACCGGCTCTTGCGGATAGCGGCTCCGCCAGAGGTCCCCGCAGTACCCCGAAGGGGTACAAAGGGGGCTGCCGCTGCACCCTTCGGGTGTGCTGCGCGAAGCCCGGTCGTTAGGCGCGTGTTCAACGCTGAGAGAGAAACATGGAAACACAACTGGATTACGGAAATTGGATCCGAAAAAAGGTTTTGCTTGTCTTGGGATTGATCGCTTTGGGTGTGGGTGCTCTAATCCTCGTGCCTCTTGGTTCCCTTTATCGCCTCACCATGGCATTCCTTTTCCTGGTAGTCTTCATCAGCTTTCTATTCCCACTTTACTCTTATTTTATGTTCTCGCAAAAGGGCGGGAAATTCCAGGAAAAAGTCTATAACCTTATCATCCAGAGTTTGGGAACAACACTAAAGGGCAGGATCCTTGATATTGGTTCCGGGAATGGGGTGCTGGCAGTCAAGCTTGCGCAGCAGCAGGGCGAGGCTGAAGTCATCGGCATGGATTACTGGGGAAAGGATTGGGAGTATTCGAAAAGTGTATGTGAAAAGAATGCGCAGATGGGCAAAGTGGAGAATCGAGTTCATTTTCAAAAGGGTGATGCGGCTGCGCTGGAGTTTGCCAATGATACTTTTGATGGAGCAATAAGTAATCTGACCTTCCATGAAGTGCAGTCAGTTGCGGATAAGAGGGAAGTGGTACGGGAGGCTCTCCGGGTTGTGAAGGCTGGCGGCAGATTTGCCTTTGTTGATTATTTCTATGATGCAAAGTATTATGGAAAAGCATCCGAGTTCGAAGAATATCTCAAGGGTTTGAAACTCTCGCAATTTGAGTACAAACCAATTCGAGACATTATGGCAATTCCTTTGCTGTTAAAGCATCCGAAAATATTGGGTAAGGTGGGCATCGTCTTCGGCAGGAAATAGGCAATTCGCCAGGGCTTTGAGCCGGGAAAATGCGCCTGACACTGGCTCTGGTGGACAGCGGCTTCGCCGCTCGCGAGCGGTCCTGATTTGCCAGAAATGGTGCGATAACCCAAGCCAGTCTCGCCCTGCTGCCGAGCCAAACTGTTTGGCGCTTTGATGAGGTTCTTTGGGTGGTTGCCATTTTCCCCAACATATGAAAATTAGGTGATATTGTCTTTAGGGGAAATAGGTTATATACTGCAATTATCTATCATGCAAAATTGCATTTTATGTAAAAATTCTTATCGAATCATAGTTGGGCCGCTTCGCCGTCAAGTAGGTAACCCAAACAACCCGAATCGCCGTTACGCTACTGGAAAGCAATCGTCAATCGCAACGAGCAATCAACATGAGCATTCTAAAAGCCAGCATCATTATCAACCTTCCACTAATCGATGCCTTCAATGGATTGATCGACTTCCCTAGGTGGCCACGCTGGCAAGGGGGTCTCGCCAACGTAGAGCTCATATCACCCAATCCATTGCAGGTTGGCTCGCAACTTCGGCAGACTCGGATGGGCCGTAACGCCGCAGTGTCAATTATGGAAGTCACGCACCTCGTTCCAAATCAATTACTCGGCATAAAAAGCCCGAGTCGTCCTATTTCTTGGGAGGGCACCTTCACACTGGAATCTGTGGGCAATCGCACTCGCCTCACATTGCAATTTAATATCCAGGCGATTGGGTTGGCTGGCCTATTCAGCGATCTAATCATCCGTTTGACGCTTCCACAGGAACTAAAAGCATTCAAGAAAATGGTTGAGGCTGGCTAGCACTCAAGATATGTGATCACGAGCCAATGAATGCCACCGCTACCTATATTACCAATTACCGCTGTCTACTTCGGGCATATTAAGGCTCATGCATATTGATGCGCGGGCTAACAAATCGTGCAGCGGATTGGCGGGTACGGCACGCCTTTTTGGACAAGTTATAAACCCGCCAACCCCTAACGCAAACCGTTGGGCCTCGACCTGGACAGGAGAGAAACCATGGAGTTGCTTGATACACGGAGCCTTGCCAACACCATTGATGCAGTCAACGATGCGCTCTTCTTCGGCAGACGCATTCCCAAGAACGAAGCGCACCGGGTGACCATATGGCTGGCCAGCAGACAAGGCCTCTCAGAATCTTATGCAGGGATGTTCGCCCCGACTTCCAAGGACTATTCGGAGGGGATCCGGCTCTTCACAGGCGAGCGTATCACCTCAGGCGCCGCGACCGGTCATATACTTGGAGAGGAAGCCTGTCGGGTATTGCTTCTGCTTGATGTTGACATCGAGAAGGCAAGAGTGGCACTTGGTCGGGCGACCCGTTCTATGGATGATCGACTCAGACAGTCCGAATCGGAGCAAGGAAGGCGCGGCTTCTTCTGATGTGGGGCTTGTACGGCGTCGGTCTGGCGCCATCTGGCAGCGGGCGGCCTAACAAGAGGCAGAGAGCGACTGGCTGCCGGTGTTGACCTCCTCAAGGTGTACCGGGACAGGGACGGG
>Ga0209048_10001329_pt1 | contig 25535 bp, 20 predicted proteins | sample FrelakmetCRP12CR_FD_187146 | JGI IMG/M metagenome (GOLD analysis project Ga0209048, IMG submission 187146) | Freshwater lake sediment microbial communities from the University of Notre Dame, USA, for methane emissions studies - CRP12 CR (SPAdes)... | ecosystem: Environmental > Aquatic >... | reverse complement strand
CCCGCGCGTCGACCCAGCCCCTCGTGAAGGTCTGGCCACCGACGTGGACGAGGGGATCGGTCGGTTCCGTGCCCGCACGGGCCGAGAGGAGCTCGACCAGGCTCATTCGACCTGCCACCGGGCATCGCGCTTCTCGGCGAACGCGAGCGGTCCCTCGGTCTGGTCCGGGTGACCCCACATCGACACCAACTCGCCCGCGCCGGCCCGGCAGGCATCGGTGAGTCCCAGCTCGAGTGCGCCCCACAGGGCGCGCTTGGTCGCCGCCATCGCCGCGGGCGAGTTCAACGCGATCTTCTCGGCCAGCTCCTGGGCCGCCTCGCGCAGACGTTCGGGCGGGTCGACCACCTGGCTGATCATGCCCAGCTCGTAGGCCCGCTCGGCGGAGAGGCGCTCGTGGCGGCCGACGAAGGCCATGCGCATGACCGCCTCGGCGGGCATCTTGCGCAACAGGCCGATGGCCTCTATGGCCACGACCTGTCCGATCGAGACGTGCGGATCGAAGAACTGGGCGTCAGAGGCGGCGATCACGATGTCCGCGTCGGCCACCCAGTGGAATCCGCCACCGGCGCAGATGCCGTTGACGGCAGTGATGACGGGCTTCCACACCTGTTGGTGCCAGGCGGTGAAATGCAGATCGAAGTTCTCCAGTGACTCCCGGTAGCGCTCCATGCCCACGCCGTCGCCCGCGATCTCACTCACGTCGACGCCGGTCTGGAAGGCGCGGCCCTCGCCGGTGTGGACGATCACCCGCACATCGGGGTCGGCGTCGAGCTCCTGCCAGGCCAACGCGAACTCGTCGCGCATCTGCGCGCTCATGGCGTTGAGTTGGTGGGGCCGGTCGTTGATGAGCCACCCGACCGGGCCGTGCCGCTCCACCTTCAGGCATTCGAACGCGGTGTAGGTCACGACGGCTCTCCTCTCGTCGGACCGAGCGGCTGCCAGCGCGGAGCCCGTCTCTCGGTGAAGGCCAGGGGACCCTCGGTCTGGTCGGGGTGGCCCCACATGGCGACCAGCTCCGCCGAGCCGGCGCGACAGGCATCGGTGAGACCCATCTCGAGGGCACCCCACAGGGCCCGCTTCGTGGCCGCCATCGCCGTGGGTGAGTTCAGCGCGATCTTGTCCGCCAGCTCCTGGGCCGCCTCGCGCAGGCCCTCGGGTGGGTCGACCACCTCGCTGACGATGCCCAGCTGATGGGCCCGCGCCGCGGTGATCCGCTCGTGACGGCCGGTGAGCGCCATGCGGGTGATGGCTTCCATCGGCGACTTCCGGGCCAGGGCAATGGTCTCGTAGGCGCTCACCTGTCCGATGGACACGTGCGGATCGAGGAACGTGGCATCGCTCGACGCGATGACGATGTCGGCGTCGGCCACGAAGTGCAGACCACCGCCCGCGCACACCCCGTTGACCGCGGCGATGATCGGCTTCCACACCTGGTTGTGCCAGCCGGTCAGGCGCAGCTCGGCCCGCTTCGTGCGACGCGACTGCTCACGGAGCGCCTCCGGATCGCGGCTCAGCTGCACGACGTCGAGCCCGGTCTGGAAGGCCCGCCCGGCACCCGTGTTGACGATGACCCGCACCTCGGGGTCGGCGTCGAGCTCGGCCCAGGCCCGCTCGAGCTCGTCGAGCATCGTGGCGTCCATGGCGTTGGCCGCGTCGGGCCGATCGAACACGAGCCAGCCGACAGCACCTCGTCGTTCGACGATCAGCGTCTCGTAGCTCACGGGCGCGGCCACCTCAGCCCCTCGGCGTGTCGCGCCACGGAGCGTCGTGCCAGGGATCGGGTTCGCGGGGCAGGCCGAGGACCCGCTCGGCGACGATGTTCTTGTTGACCTCGGTCGTGCCGCCCTCGATGGTGTTCGCCCGGCTGCGCAGCATCCCCCGCACCTCGTACGGGAGGCTGTCGGCGTAGGGATGGCCGGCGGCGGCGTCACCCGTCCCGTCGCCGGGCTCGCGCTCCCATGCCATCGCGGCCGGTCCGAGCACGTCGGTAGCCAACAGCTGGATGCGCTGGTTGAGCGTGCCCTGGTGCACCTTGCCGATCGAGCTCTCGGGCCCCGGAGCCCGGCCGGCCTTCAGGCCGGCGCGGACCCGCTGGTTCGTCCACCCGCGGATCCGCTCCTCCGAGTACGCCTGCATGAGCGCCTGGCGGACGATGGGATCGTCCCATCCCCCGGACCGACCCTCGGCCGACACTTGACGGGCCAGGGTCACGAGACGAGTCGCGCCCGAGCCTCCGATGCGGTCGACGCCACCCGACCCCGAGCCCGAGACCATCTGGCGCTCGCCCGAGAGCGTGGCGTTGGCCACCCGCCAGCCGTCGTCGACGGCACCGACACGCTGGGTGTCGGGGACACGGGCCCGGTCGAGGAAGACCTCGTTGAAATCGACCTCGCCGGTGATGTGACGCAACGGTCGGACCTCCACACCGGGCTGGTGCAGATCGATGAGGAAGTATGTGATGCCCTTGCGCTTGGTGGCGTCGGGGTCGGTGCGGGCCAGCAGTACGCCGAAGTCGGCCAGGTGCGCCCAGGTGGTCCACACCTTCTGCCCGGTGAGCACCCACTCGTCACCGTCGCGTTCGGCGCGGGTGGCGAGCGACGCGAGGTCGGAGCCCGCGCCCGGTTCACTGAAGAGCTGGCACCACACCTCCTCGTTGCGCACGATGGGCGGCAGGTAGCGGAGGCGCTGCTCCTCGGTGCCGTGCGCGAAGAGTGCGGGCGCGGCCAGGTTGAGCCCCAGCGGATTGAGCCGTCCCAGGTTGTAGGGCGACAGTTCGGCCTCGATGCGTCGGGCCAGGCCGGTTGAGACCCCGAGCCCGCCGTACTCGACGGGCCAGGTCGGCACGACCAGCCCGGACGCGCCGAAGACCGGATACCACTCCTCGTAGGCCTCGCGGGTGCGGACCCGGCGGATCGAGGCGGCGCCTCCCCGATGCGCGGCGTCGCGCCAGGCAACAGGCACGTACTGCTCGACCCAGGCCCGGACGCGAGCCACGGCGTCGGCCTCGGCCGTGCCGGCATCGACGTCGATCACCAACTCGCCCACCATCATCTCGCCGACCACCGTGTCATCGACCCTTGAAGTCCGGCGGGCGCCGGTCGCGGAACGCCCCGAGGCCTTCGCGGAAGTCCTCGCTGCGTGACGACAACTCGAGGGCGAAGGCCTCGTTGCGAAGCTGCTCCTCGATGGTCGTGCTCTGCCCCGCCGCCAGCAGGAACTTGGCCAGGCCCAGCGCGACGGTGGGGCCGACGGCGAGGCGATCGACCAACGCCGTCACCTCACCGTCGAGGTCGGATGCCGCCACCGAGCGGTGGATCAGCCCCCAGTCGGCGGCCTCCGCCCCCGACAGGTGACGGCCCAGCAGCACCAGCTCCCGGGCCCGGGCCAGCCCGACGAGGCGGGGCAGCAGCCAGGTGGCGCCGCTGTCGGGCGTGAAGCCCCGCTCGACGAACGGCTCCCAGAAGATGGCGTCGTACGATGCGACGGTGATGTCGGCGGCGAGCGCCATCTGGAACCCGATCCCGGCCGCCCAGCCCTGGACCCGGCACACGATCGGGGTCTGCACCGACAGCATGAGCGGGATCAGGCGATGGGCCAGGGAGGGCACCCGTCGTTGGATGCTGCCGACCCGCGGACGCTCCCCACCCGGCGTGTTGCGGGCGACGATGTCGGCGCCACCACAGAAGTCGGCACCGACGCCGGAGAGGACGATGACGCGCACGGCCTCGTCGCGACCGGCCGAGTCTATGTTTTCGATCAGGCCGAGCATCATCGTGTCGTCGATGGCATTGCGCTTGGCGGGGCGGTCGAGCTCGAGTCGGAGCACCCCGCCGTCGAGCGCCACCCGTAAGCCGTCGACCGGGAGGTAGGCATCGGTCGTCATCGGTCGCCTCCCCTCGTGCCGTCGGCGAAGTCGGCGGCAATGGCATCGAGCGCCTGGCGCAGGTCGGCGGCGCCTCCGGGCGGGTCGGGCAGCCGCACCGGACCGTGCTCACGACTCGGCAGCAAGACGGTGGCGTGCCCTGGCGTCGTGAGCTCGCCTCGCTGGTTCACTGCGGTGAGGGTCACGTCGACCGCGGGACGATCTCCCTCGGCGAGGTACCGGCGCTTCACCGTCCCCTCGAGCCACTGCGTGTCGCCGACGTAGTTGAACCGACGGAACTCGCAGTCCAGCTTCCAGAGCCAGGCGTCGTCGCCCATCCAGTCGGTGCACAGGTGGATGAGCCAGGTCTCGCGCATGCGCCCGTAGTCGAAGGTGGTCGGATTGCCGGACCGCTTGGCGAAGTCGGGGTCCCAGTGGACGCGTTGCATCACGTCGGGGATGTTGAGGTCGTCGCGGTGGAAGAACCTCGGGATGCGACGCCGGTTGCGCGCACCGAGCCGGAGCGGCGCCACGCCGTACAGGCCCATGCCCATGCCCACGTGCCAGCACACGATGTCGGTGACCGTGAGAGGTCCCTTCACCATCGGGCCGACGCGGTCGCCCTCGTGGACGTCCTCCCACCAGCGAGGGTCGGCCCCTCGCGGGCCCTCCGAGGCGTACTGCTCGTCGATCGCGTCGATCTGCTCGTCGGTGTAGGGCGTCAGCTCGACGTCGTCGTACTTCTTGCGCTCGCGTGCCTTCTCGCGTTCGGTGCGGATCATCAGTCGGAACTGCGCCGCCAGCAGGGTGCCGTCGTCGGCGCCGAAGACCTGGCCCGTCCACTCGTGCACGGCGCGGCCGGCGAACTCGCTCGACTTGTCGAGCACGCCCACGAGCGCGTTGCGACGGACCACTCGACGGCCGGGCCGCAACGGCGTCCACCACTCACGAGCGCTCGCGGCGTAGAACGCGTGCACCCCGCGGAGCGGGTCGCCCTTCATGAGGTCACGCTTGTCCGGGTCGACCTCGAGCACCTCGTCGTCACCGACGAGCGTGTCGCCGCCTACGAGCGCCGGCGGCGCGATCGGGCCCGACCATCGTGTCGTCGCCCCGTAGCCGGGATCGCACCACAACGGGTTGTCGTCGCCGTAGGCCACGGCGACGTTTCGGAAGGTGTCGAGGTTGGGCTCGCGGTAGTGCGGCGGCATCGGGTGGGGCTCGGCCACACCGATGCGGGCGCGCAGGCGATCGACGGCCTCGTCTGTTATCGCTGATCCCCCGTTAGCCATGCTGATGCATTATCACACGCAATTGAATATGAGTTCAGCGTCGTCCGAAGGCGCCGTCGATGATGTCGTGCAGGGCGTCGAGGGGAAGGCGCTCGACCCGAGGCGAGTGCTCGGAGACCACGGCGGGGTCGAGCGACTGGTACGCCGCCACCAGGCCGCTCAGGAGTCGACCGAGCACCTGCGGATCGCCGTCGCGGAGCTGCCCGGCTTCCTGGCCCCGAAGGAAGATGTCGGCCTGGATCTGCATGGCCAACTCGAAGTTGCGGGCCAGCACCTCGGACTGGGGCAGCTCGGCGGCGGGCAGGATCGAGCCCGCCGAACGCAGGTACAGCCGCCCGAAGTGCGGGTGGAGTCGGAAGAAGCCGACCTCGAAGTCGACCAGAGCGTGGAGCTCGTCGAGCGGGCTGGCACCGACTTCGACGGCCTCGCGCATGCCGGGGAGGAACTCGGCGCCGCGCCGCAGGTACACGTTGAGGAAGAGATCCTCCTTGTTGGCGAAGAACGAGTACACCGAGCCCACCGAGAACTCCGCCAGCTCGGCGACCTCCTTCAGTGTGGTGTCGTGGAAGCCCTTGTCGCCGAAGACCTCCTCGGCCGCGTCGAGCAGCTGCGACCGGCCGAGGTCCTGGTGCAGCAGGCGCCGCTGCTCACGCCGGCTGGCCGCCTCGCCCCCGACGGACGACCGCGGCGACCCGACCGGCTTGCCGCGGGTCTTGGGGGTCTTGGCCATGGTGCTCCGTCCTCGATCGCTCGCTCGACGGATTGAAGATAGGTTCTACGAGGTGAATCCGCCAACCAACTCGGGCGAATCAGCGAATGCACCCCGGCCACCCGAGGGCGACTGGCTCGGCACGCCGTACCTGCGCTTCGAGCGCCGCGGGTCCGTCGCCGTCGTCACCGTCGACCGGCCCCAGGCCCGCAACGCGATGACCCCGGCCATGTACTTCGGTGTCCGCTACGCGGTCGATCTGGTGAACCGCGACGATGAGCTGGCGGGGCTCCTGCTCACGGGCACGGGTGACGTCTTCATCCCCGGAGGCGACCTCGGCGGTGACAACACCGACGGATGGGCCGACCTGCCCCGCCTGCTGGGCATGGACAACACGCCGTTCGAAGCCGTCCGCCTCTCGCGCAAACCCGTCGTCTGCGCGGTCAACGGCCTCGCCCAGGGCGGTGGGATGATGATCGCCATGCTGGCCGACGTCACCGTGGCCAGCGACCGGGCCACCTTCCGCTCGCCCGAGCTCTTCCGGGGCATCGCCGACACCAACTACGGGCAGATCCTGCCCCGACAGGTGGGCCCCGCCCGCGCCCGTGACCTGCTGCTCACCGGCCGTACGCTGACGGCCGCCGAGGCCGAGGACTGGGGTCTGGTGGCCCGCGTCGTGGCCCACGACCACCTGTTCGACGCGGCGCTCGACGTGCTGGCGTGGTGCTGTCGCACGGCGCCCGACGCCCGAGCTGCGGTGAAGAAGACCATGGACGACTACTACGGCCACTACGACCGCATGGCCATGGACATCAGCCTCGACGGGCCCGAGGCCGTCGAGGGGTTCGTGTCGTTCAAGGAGCGCCGCAACCCGTCGTGGGTCGCGCCCGACCTGCGCACCGACGGGCGGCTCTGAGCCTCAGTCCCCCACGTGCCCACGGCGGCGGCCTGCCGGGCCGATTCGTCCCAAGGTCGACTCCGTGGCGCGGTCATCGGACGGATCGCCTCCAGACCTCCGCCTCTTTCGCCGACACCGCCGCGGCGCGATGTTGGCAATGTGGGGTCGGCTGAGTCCGACCCGCGAATGGAGACGGTTATGCCAGCGAAGAACGCGACCGCTGAGAAGCGGACGAACGCGGTGAGGCGGAGCGCCGCGGCGACGAAGCACTCGAACCCCCGCACCGGCACCAGCAAGCCGGGTTCCGCCGCGGGGCACGAGCCGACGACCGGTGGCGAGTACGTACTCCCCCTTGTGCACACCCGGGTTCCAGCAGGGGCGGTCAACGCGGGCTTCTGGGGCGGCCTGGCGGTCGCCGCCATGGTGGGCCTGGTCGAGTTGCCGGTGGCCATCCTGGTCGGCGCCGCAGTGGCCGTGGCTCGCCACCGCGACGGTGGCACCCAGCCCGTGACGTCGCCGTCGGGGGAGGTGGAGCCCCGCTGACGATCCCGACTGTTCATGAGCTGTTCAAGCACGAATCACCACTGATCCGCCGTCCGGACGTTCGGGTCTGCTGCACTGGCGCAGATGGCGGCGGTCAAGAAGGGCGCGTCGAACGGGCCGCACCTACGCGGCGAGCGACACCGGGCCCGTGCCGCCCGACGCGAGGCGTCATGGACCGCACTCCTCGAGGGCGTCGCCGAGTTCCTTTCGACGTCGGCACGCGAGCGGGGGGTTCCGGCCCTCGCCACGCTGCCGGGTCGCCGTTGTCCCCGACAGGCGCCGACCCGACTCGACCGGGTCGTGGTCGACCGTCGGCGTGTCCCGGCACCCGAGGCCCAGACGGGTGTCAGCGTGCCCAGCTATGAACCCGGTGTCGTGGTTGCCGCTGCCCTCGAGCAGGGGGCGTAAGCGACGTCGATCCTGGGTGGGTGAGGGGAAGGCCCACATCGAGGTCAAGACCGCTCAACGCGAGGGATCCGAGTCCCTGCACGAGCGCCTTCGACATGGGCTCGAGAGCCTCGACGGTGTCGACTGGGCTGAGGTCAACGCGGTGGCCGGCCGGGTGGTGGTGGCCTTCGATGGAGACGTCGTCGACCCAGCCGACCTCATCGACGCGGTCGAGGAGATCGAAGAGGCTCATGGCGTCGACGCGGAGCGGTTCTCCCACGATGCCGCTGAGCACCCCGGTGACGGTGAGACCGTTCGTCGGGCGGTGCTCGCCCTCGGAGCCGACGTGATCGCTGTCGGGGTGTCGTTCGCGGGTGCGCTCCTCCGATCGACGCCGATCCCGGTAGAGGTCGGCTCCGTGGCGTCGTTCGTCGACGAGCAGCCGAAGGTCCGGCGGGTCGTGGAAGATGCCGTCGGCCCCACCGTGGCCGACCTGGGTCTCGCCCTGGGCAACGCCGTCGGCATGGCGCTCTCGCAGGGCCCGCTCGGTCTCCTTGTCGACGCCCTCTACCGGGTCAACGTGCTGACGGCGGCCCGGGCCAACGCGCGTGTCTGGGCGACGCATGAGCCCGCGCTCGTCGCGACTCCCAACCGGCTCACGACCGCACCGGTCCCCCGCGTCCCGCGCCCGCGGCCACTGCCACGAGGACCCGTCGAGACCTACCAGGAACGAGCCTCATCGGCCTCGCTCATCGGTGGCGCCATCACCCTCATCGCCACCCGTGCTCCGCGTCGGGCCGCGACCCTGATGCTCGCGGGCATGGCAAAGCCCAGCCGTATGGGTCGCGACGCCTTCACCGCGCAGCTCGGGCGTGCCCTCGCCGACCGCGACGTGATCGTCCTCGACAGTCGGGCCCTGGGCCGGCTCGACCGGGTCGATACCGTCCTGGTGAGCCAGGGCCTGCTGGTGGGTGATCGCGTGCGGCCCGATTCGGTGCTGTGCCCCGCTGATGTCGACCGGGCCGAGGTCCACCGCCACGTGCGCCGCCTGTTCCAGCCCGACAGCCCAGAGGCCGTGCACCGGGACCGGGGCTGGTCGCTTGGCCCCGTCAGCCGACTCGCCTACGCGGCGTCCGAGGAGGATGCGGCGCTGCTCGAGTCGTTGGGCGCGGTCCGACCCCTCGGCCTGTGCCGAGATGAGCGCCTGCTCGCCGTGTTCGACACCGCTCCTGAGACGGCTCGCGGCGCCCATCAACTCCTGGACGCGGCCCGGCAGGCGGGGCACATGGTGGCGGTGGCCGGCGACGACCTCGACCTGGTCAACCGCCTGCACGCCGATCTGCTCGTGGACGGCGGTCCGCGCCTCGCCGACTCGGTCCGGATGCTTCAAGAGGACGGCTGCACCGTGCTGCTGGTCAGTGGTGCAGACGCGGAGGCGCTCGTCGCGGCCGACGTGGCCGTCGGCATCGTGACCGACCACGCGCCGTGGGGCGCCGACGTGTTCTGTCACCTCCTCGAGGATGCCCGCAGGCTGGTCGACGCCAGCGACCTCGCCCAGGAGGTCGCCCGTCAAGGCAATGCCGTCGCACTCTCCGCGTCGAGCGTGGCTTCACTCCTGGCACTCAGCTCCCCGATCCGGGTCGCTGCCGCGAGAGCGACCACGACGATCAACGCCGCAGCCCTTCTCGCCATGGCAAACGGCACACGGGCGGCGGTGGCATGGGACCGCAGGCCCGCGCTGGGCGAGGGGGAGCCGCCGCGATGGCACGAGCTGTCGCGACCCGAGGTGCTCCACATGCTCGATACGAGCCTCGCCGGACTCACCCAGGAGCACGAGGACGCCCGGCGTCTCGCGGTGCACGGCACCCTCCCGGCGCCGGTGGCGCTGCTCCGTGCGATCGGCTCAGAGCTGGCCAATCCGTTCACACCGGTGCTTGTCGGGGGAGCGCTGCTCTCCGCGACCGTAGGCTCCGCAGCCGACGCCGCCATCGTGTTGGCCGCGCTCGGTCTCAACGGCGTGGTCTCGGGCGTGCAACGCTTCTCCGGCGAGCAGGCGGTCCGGTCGCTGCTGAGCACCGCCGCCATCAACACGCATGTGCGCCGTGACGGTGACACGGTGAAGCTGACGGCCGATCGGCTCGTGTCCGGGGACATCGTGGTGCTCGGGGCAGGTGAGACCGTGCCCGCCGATTGCCGGATCCTCCAGGTGAACGCGCTCGAGGTCGACGAGTCGAGCCTCACCGGGGAGTCCGAGCCGGTCGACAAGACCGCTCGTGCCGTGTTCGGCCTGTTGGTATCCGAGCGTTCCTGCATGCTGTACGAGGGGACGACCATTGTGGCCGGCTCCGCGGTCGCCGTAGTGGTTGCCACCGACCAGGAGACCGAATCGGCGGCGCGCGAAGTGGCGGGCGCGCCCCCTGGGGCTGACGTCGGGGTCGAACAGCGCTTGCGCGCGCTGGGGGCGGTGAGCCTGCCGGTCGCCGGGGCCAGCGGCGCGGTGATGGCGACCAGCCAGTTGCTCTGGGGCCGACCCCTGCGCGAGGCCTTGGCCTCGGCGGTGAGCCTGACCGTCGCCGCGGTTCCCGAGGGGCTCCCCATGCTCGCGACCGTCGGCCAGCTGGCTGCGGCCCGTCGCCTGTCTCGGCAGGGCGTGCTGGTGCGCAACCCGCGAGCGATCGAGGCGCTCGGTCGGGCCGAGGTGCTGTGCGTCGACAAGACCGGCACTCTCACCGAAGGACGGGTGGAGGTGCGGATGGTCAGCGACGGGCGCCGGTCGGTCGGACGCGACGAGCTCGGTGAGCGCGAGCGATTGGTTCTCGCCGCGGCCCGGCGGGCCAGCCCCGGGACCGACGGCGAGCGGTCGCTCCCCCACTTCACCGATCGCGCGGTCCACCGTGCATCGAGCCGGGCCGAGATCGACGAGCCCCTCGGCGCCGAGGGCTGGCAGCGGACCATCGAGCTGCCGTTCGGGCCCGACCGCCCGTACCACGCGACGTGGGGAACTGTTGCCGGCGGGGTCCGCCTCAGCGTCAAGGGGGCGCCGGAGTACGTCATCGAGCGGAGCCGGCTCTGGCGACACGCCGACGGCGAGGTCGCGATCGGCGAGGACGAGCTCGCGAGGCTGGCCGAACACGTCGACGGGCTGGCCCGGCGAGGCCTGCGCCTGCTGGCCGTCGCGGAACGGGACCTCGAGGGTGAGGATTCCTCACCCGCCGACCCGTCCGACGACGACATCGCCGGGCTGACGCTGCTCGGGTTCGTCGCCCTCGCCGACCCCATCCGCGAGACCGCCACCTCGGCGATCGACGGGTTGCGCGCCGCCGGGGTCGACATCGTCATGGTGACCGGTGACCATCCGAGCACCGCCGAAGGGATCGCGGCCGAGCTCGGCATCCTCGACGACCGCCGAGTGGTCACCGGCACCCAGCTGGAGGCCATGGGCGACGTCGAGCTCGATGTCGTCCTGGCGGAGACCTCGGTGTTCGCCCGGGTTACGCCGCGGCAGAAGGTGCGCATCGTCGCCGCCTTCCAGCGCAACGGGCGGCCTGTCGCCATGACCGGGGACGGGGCCAATGACGCCAACGCCATGAGGCTCGCCGACGCGGGCATCGCGCTGGGCGCCCACTGCGCACCCGCGGCCCGCACCGCCGCCGACGTGATCATCACCGACAACCGGATCGAGACCATCGTCGAGACGATCATCGAGGGCCGGGCCCTGTGGGCAGCTGTGCGCGACGCGCTCGCGATCCTCGTCGGAGGCAACCTCGGTGAGATCGCGTTCATCCTGCTCAGCGGCGGGCTCGGGCGTCGCCCGTCGCTGTCCACCCGTCAGATCCTGCTGGTCAACCTGCTCACCGACATCGCACCGTCACTCGCCATCGCGGCGCGCCCACCCGCGAACCGGTCGCCGGAACAACTCGCCCAAGAGGGTCCCGATCGCTCGTTGGGCACGCCCCTGAACCGAGCAATCGTGCAGCGAGCGGCCGTCACCACCCTCGGGGCCTCGACGGCATGGGGTATCGCGCGACTCTCCGGGCGGCCCAAGCGTGCGGGGACCGTCGGTCTCGTCGCTCTCGTGGGCACTCAGCTCGGACAGACACTGGTGATGGGGCGCGGCGACCCGGTCGTGACGGCGGCCGCCGTCGGTTCTGCCGCCCTGCTGGCCGCCATCGTCGAGACGCCGGGCCTCAGCCAGTTCTTCGACTGCACGCCCCTCGGCCCCGTCGGCTGGACCACCGCCATCACGGCCTCGGCCGCGGCGACGGCGGCCGCCCAGTATGCGCCGGCGTTGATCGACCGGATGACGCCGATCATCGCCGAGTTGCAGGTCCCGGCCACGGCGGTGAGCGACGGAGCCCGTCGGGTCGCCCAGGGGCTGGGTACCGCACCGCGACTCCTCGACGTCGGCGCTCCCCGTCCGCGAGATTCGTAGTCCGCCCGGTTGCGGAACGGGGCTGGTCGCGGCGGGTCCCGCGTCAGAGCTCGTCGAGCGGGATGCGGTCGGTCTCCTCGGGTTGGCGGCCGATGCGCAGCGGACTGAGCGGCGAGTCGACCATCAGGTTGCGGCGCCAGTCGGCGCCGAGCGCCTTGGTCGTGGCCCGCCAACCGCCAAGCGGGCCGTCGCCGGCGGCGGCGGCGAGCCAGGCCTGCTCGACCGCGGCCCAAGTGGCCCAGTCGGGAATGGCCCAGACCACGATCGCCTCCGAATCGTTCACCCCGGTCACCCGGTAGGCACCGACCAACTCGAGGCCCAGCTCCGCGTGGGCCGCGACGGCCTGGTGGCGCACGGCGCTCAAGTAGTCGGGCGCGCCGCCCGCCGGCACCGACACCAGCTCGTGCGCGTACACCTCGCCCCGCACCCCATCGGCGATCAGCTCGTCGACCGGACGGGTCCAGGACTCGGGCACGACGATTCGGTCGACGCCACCTCGCCGCAACGATGCGGCCACCGCCCACCAGTCGGCGAGCGACGGGTCCTGGTGGCCGATCCCCGTGATCTCGTGGGCGAAGTTGGCCACGAGACCGTCCCACCCGTCGAGCTCCCACATGTTGATGACCTCCGGCCAACGGCCGGTGGAGCCGACGGTGCCCCACACCCCGAGGCACAACTGCTTGCGCTCCACCCGTGCGACCGGGCACCAGTTCGCGGTCATGTGGTGCATGTAGCGGGCCCGGTTGTGCCCGATGATGTCGATGAACTCGTGGATGTAGACCTTGTCGTTCACGCCCGCACCCCCTCGTCGGACGCGTTCGATGGCCACTGCGGACGGTGATAGCCGTCGAAGCGCAGCTCGCCGCCGCGCAGCTCACGGATGGTGAGGAAGTCGCCCTTGTAACCCTTGCGGTCGTAGGGGCCGAACTGGATGTAGCAGCTCGGCCCGCCGTTGGTCGCCGGCATCCAACGGATGCGCTCCAAGCCCTCCTTGACGTACTTGGGGGCGGGGATGGCGGCGTTGGCGATGCCGTGGATGGCCACGCGCGCCGTGTCATAGGCCAAGGCCACGACGACGTTGGCGGTCGTGCGGTCGAAGCGGGCCGCGAAGCGCTCGACCATCGCGTTGTAGTTGGGGTTGGCGCCGTCTTCGCCGAGCTGGTCGCACCCGTGCCAGCCCTCGAGCCCCTCGGCCCACGCGTTGGAGTTCGAGTAGAACATGAACGCCGTGCCCATGACGCGGGGTGGGTCCCAGCCGAGAGCCTTCAACGCGTCGGCGAAGTGGAACGTGGCGTACCCGTACCCGCCGTAGTAGAGGCCCTCGGTGCCCAGGTCGCGCATCGCGGCCAGATCGTCACGCAGGCCGACCGGGTTGGGCTCGAGCTTCACCTCGCGGGTGATGGTGAGCCCGAGCTGGATCGCCGTGTCGCGGAAGTAGTCGGCGTAGTCCTTGCCCGACGACCCCGCCTCCCAGAACAGGCCGACACGCTCCAGGCCCCGGGCCTTCAGCCACTGGGCGCACATGGTTCCCTCAGTGGGGATGTCGCCGTTCGCGACGGTGAAGCAGTACTCCGACGCGAACTTGTGGGCGCCCGTCCAGCCGATGCAGGCCACGCCGAGCTCGTTGGCGGTGTCCTGCAGGACGAGGGAGTTGTCGGAGATCATCGGCCCGAGCACCACGACGCAGCCCTGGTCGACCAGCCAGCGGTAACCGTCGATCACCTTCTTGTAGTTCTCGCGCGGCAGGCCCCTCGCGTCGGCCACGACGAGCTGCACGGGACTGCGGGCCCAGACGCCCTCGTTGAGCGCATCTTCGAGGGCGAGGATCGTGGGGTCGATCCAGTCGGCCAGCAACTGGTTCAGATCCATGTCGATGAGGATGCCGATCTTCACCGGCTCGAACGGATCGCCCTGGGTCTGCAGGCCACGAGTGGGCGGGTAGATGGTGATGTTCTGCACCGCATCGTCGTGCGCGGCACCACCGCCCTGCCACCAGTCGGTGCCCTCGCCCCCGGCACCCTCGAGGTGGCTCCGCGTGCCGAACCGCACCGACGACACGGCCCGGTGGGCCTCGGCGATGCCAAGGTCCACCGGCGCCGGGAACATCCGTCGCACGTACTCCTGGTCGTCGCTCATCCCCCTCGTTCCCTCCCGTGAGCCGGCGCCGGGCACCCGCCGACCGGCCTTCCGAACCCCTTGTTCAGAGTTTCGAACTATAGTTCACTGGTCAGGAGGCAGCTTCGAAGAACTGCTGCGCCGCATCCGCCCGAACGAGGCGATGACCAGGGGGATCCCACGATGCATGCCGACGACCTGATCCTTATCAGCGTGGACGACCACCTCGTCGAGCCTCCGAACGTGTTCGACAACCACATCCCCGACGCGTACCGCGACCGGGCGCCGCGGGTCCACCGCAAGCGCGACGGCTCCGATGTCTGGCTGTTCGAGGGGGTGAAGATCCCCAACATCGGTCTCAACGCCGTGGCCGGCCGGCCCAAGGAGGAGTACGGCGTCGAGCCGACCGCGTTCGACGAGATGCGTCCGGGGTGCTTCGACGTGCACGAGCGCATCAAGGACATGAACGCTGGCGGGCTGCTCGCGTCCATGAACTTCCCGTCGTTCCCCGGCTTCAGCGGGCGGGTCTTCGCCAACACCGAGGACAAGGGCCTCGCCCTGGCCGTTCTGCAGGCCTACAACGACTGGCACGTCGACGAGTGGTGCGCGGCCTACCCCGGTCGGTTCATCCCGATGGGTCTCCCCGTGCTGTGGGATCCCGAGCTCGCGGCCGCCGAGGTGCGCCGGCTCGCCAAGAAAGGTGTGCGCTCGCTCACCTTCACCGAGAATCCTGCCGCGCTCGGCTTCCCGTCCTTCCACAGCGACCACTGGGATCCGCTCTGGACCGCGTTGTGCGACGAGGGTGTCGTGATGTCGATCCACCTCGGGTCGTCGGGCCAGCTCGCCATCACCGCGCCCGACGCTCCGGTCGATGTGATGATCACGCTGCAGCCGATGAACATCTGCATGGCGGCCGCCGACCTGCTCTGGTCGCGCGTGCTCAAGCAGTTCCCCGACATCCGCATCGCGCTGTCCGAGGGCGGCACAGGCTGGATCCCCTACTTCGTCGACCGGCTCGATCGCACCTACAACATGCACCACCAGTGGACCGGGCAGGACTTCGGCGGCCGGCTGCCGAGTGAGGTGTTCCGCGAGCACTTCCTCACCTGCTTCATCGCCGACCCGGTGGGCCTCGCCCTGCGCAACGAGATCGGCATCGACAACATCGCGTGGGAGTGCGACTACCCCCATTCCGACTCGTCGTGGCCCAACGCTCCCGAGGAGCTGGCGGCGGTCGCGGCCGACGTCCCCGACACCGACCTGGCCAAGATCGGTTACGAGAACGCCATGCGCTGGTACTCGTTCGACCCGTTCGCCCACCGGGCCAAGGAGCAGTGCACCGTCGCCGCCCTCCGGGCCGAGTCGCCCGACCACGACGTGTCGATCCGCTCGTACGACAAGGGCCGCTTCTCCAAGCAGGTCGGAGCCGATCTCGTCGACCTGCAGGCCAAGGCCACCGCCTGACGGCCCGCCCGCCGACTCGGCGGCACCGCCGAGTCGGCGTCAGCGCTTCTCGTAGGTGATGCCCGAGGCGTCCGCGTCCCAGGTACCGTCGCCCGCGCCTTCGTCTCGCAGCTCTCGCTTGAGCACCCGGCCCACTGGGCTGCGGGGCAACTCGGCGCGGAACTCGATGTAGCGGGGCAGGGCGAAGTACGGCAGCTGGTCGATGCACCACCGGAAGAGCTCCTCCTCGGTGAGGGTGGCCCCATCCACGAGCGTCGCAGTGATCTTCAGGTCGTCCTCGGTCATCTCGCTCGGCACCGCGTGCACGGCCACGTCGGCCAGCGCTCCGTGACCCATCAAGATGCGCTCGACCTCGAAGCTCGAGATGTTCTCACCCCGTCGGCGCAGGTAGTCGGCCTTGCGATCGACGAAGTAGAGGTAGGAGTCGGCGTCGACCCTGCCGATGTCGCCGGTGTGGTACCACCAGTTGCGGCTGGTCTCGACGGTGGCCTCGGGCCGGCCCCAATAGCCGGCGAACATCACCTCCGGGCGCTTGGGGCGGATGACGATCTCGCCTTCGGTGTCGGGCGCCACCTCGGTGTCGTCATCGTCGAAGATGCGCACATCGAAGTACTCGTCGTTGATCACGCCGGCCGCGTTTGGCTTGTTGCGGAACCCGTGCGGCTGCCACGAGATGAGGCTCGCCTCGGTGACGCCGTAGGCGCCGCTGAACGTCTCGACGCCGAACCGGGTGCGGATGACGTCGTCGACCTCGACGGGCATCGGTGCCGCACCGATGAGGCGGAGCGACGAGTTGGCCACGTGGCTCCCCGACCGCGGCATCTCGGGGCGGTCGACGTCGTGGGCGAGCAGGTACGCCATGGTGCCGAGTGTGCTGGTGATGGTCGCACCGGTGCGGTTCATCTCGGGCCAGAAGTTGGACACCGAGAACCGCCGGTAGATCGCGGCGCGGCCGCCGTACACCAGGGGCCCGAGCACGGCCGTGGTGATGGCGTTGAAGTGGAACAGCGGCAGCGGGGTCCACACCACGTCGTCGGCGGTGCGACGCCAGCAGACACCGATCTGCAGCGTGAGCGCCTCGTGGTAGTTGTGGCTGAGCATGCAGCCCTTCGAGGGGCCCGTCGTACCACCGGTGTAGATGAACGTCGCGAGGTCCGATGGGCGGATCGGTACCGACGGCGCCGAACCATCGGCGCCGAGGAGATCGGCCCAGGTGTGGTTGACGACACCGGCGACGCCAGCCGGTCGGTCGTCGATGACCACCAGATGGGTCAGGGAGGCGACCTGCGGTGCGACCACGGCGGCCCGATCGACCAGATCGGTCTCGACGACGAGGACCTTGGCACCCGAATCGGCCAACTGGTGACGTAGGTACTCGCCCTTGTAGGCGGTGTTGATCGGAACGGCGATGGCTCCGGCGCAGATCGCACCCCACCACGCCAACATGGCCTCGGCGGAGTTCTCGATGAGCATCGCGACGCGGTCGCCGGGTTCGACACCCAACTCGTGCAGGGCGTTGGCGAGGCGATACGCGATCCCGGACATCTCGGCGGCCGAATGGGTGGTGCCACACACGTCGAGGTACGGGCCGTCGGGGTCGGACTCGAGTCGTCGTTCGAGCAGTTGGACGACCGTGCTCTGGGTGCCGCGGATCCACACCTTCTCGGACACGTGTTCTCCCTGTCTTCCGATCGCCTCTCGGCTCAGGCCGGCTCCGCGATCGACTTGATCTCGAGGTACTCCTCGAAGCCGGCGCGTCCCATCTCGCGGCCGACGCCGCTCTGCTTGTAGCCGCCGAAGGGCACATCGGCGCCGTACCAGATGCCACCGTTGACCGCGACGGTGCCGGTGCGGATGCGGGCGGCCGCCGCCCGGGCCCGGTCGAGCGAGCTGCTGAACACGGCGCCCGAGAGGCCGTAGACCGAGTTGTTGGCGATGGCGACGGCGTCGTCGTCGCCATCGTGGGCCAACACCACCAGAACGGGACCGAAGATCTCCTCCTGGGCGACGGTCGCGCCGGGGTCGACGCCGGTCAGGATCGTCGGCTCGACGAACCAGCCCCGGGGGAACTGCTCGGGGATGCCACCACCCGTGGCCACCGTCGCACCCTCGTCGACGCCCGTGCGGATGTAGCCGAGCACCCGCTCACGTTGGCGCTCGCTGATGAGCGGACCCATGAAGTTCGTCGGGTCGGTCGGATCGCCGTAGGGCACCGAGGCCATGGTGGCGACGGCAACCTCGACGGCCTCGTCGTAGCGCGCCCGGGGCACGACGAGACGGGTTGTGATGGCGCACCCCTGGCCGGCGTGGGTCATCACCTGGAACGCCGTCGAGCCGGCGGCGGTGGCGATGTCGGCGTCGTCGAGCGCGACGGCCGCCGACTTGCCCCCGAGCTCGAGGAAGATCCGCTTGAGGTTGCCGGCTGCGGCGGCCATCACCCGCCGACCGGTTGCGGTCGAGCCCGTGAACGAGACCAGGTCGACCCGAGGGTCCTCCGAGAGCTGCTGGCCGACCTCGTGGCCGGCGGACGTGACCACGTTGACGACCCCTGCGGGGATGTCGGTCTCAGTGGCGATGACCCGGCCGAGCAGGGTGGCCGTCCACGGGGTGTCAGGAGCGGGCTTCAGCACCACGGTGTTGCCCGCCGCCAGCGCGGGGGCGAGCTTGGCCAGGTTGATCTGAACAGGGAAGTTCCATGGCGTGATGGCTCCGACCACGCCGAAGGGCTCACGTATCGCGTAGCGGTGGGTCGCGATGCCGAACGGCTCGGCGATGCCGAGGTCTTCGGTCCAGGCGTAGCCCTCGGCCAGGTCGGCAACCCAGCCGATGCCCTCGACCGGCGCGTCGAGTTGGGCCCCGTAGGTGAGCGAGACCGGGGCCCCGACCTCGGCCACGGTGGTGGCCCGGAGCTCCTCGGCATGGGTGGCGAGCGCCGCCTGCAACTGGCGCAGGCACCGCACCCGGAAGCCGACATCGCTCGACCAGTCGGTCTCGTCGAACGCCCGTCGGGCCGAGGCGATGGCGGCGTCCATGTCGGCCCGATCGGCGTCGGCGGCGACGCCGATCACCTCACCGGTCGCGGGGCTGACGTTGTCGAAGGTGGCGCCCGATGCTGCCGGTAGGAGTGCACCGTCGATCAACAGACGCTCCTCGCGCCACAGCTCGTCGGTCACGTCGCCTGCCCTCCCCCGCGGCCCTCGCCGCTTGTGTACTGTTCGCCCGATAGTGAACCACAAATCCGGTACGCCGAATTCTGGTTCGAAACTCGCCCAGGGGAAGCAGATGAGCGTCGAGAACATGGCCGTGGGAATCTGAGCCGCATGAACGCGCCGAACGACCTCCCACTCACCATCCCCGCCGTCGTGGAGCGGGCCGCCGATCGCTTCGGCGCCCTCGAGGGCATCGTCGACGGCGACCTTCGCCTGACCTTCGCCGAGTTGGCCGCCGCGGTCGACGACGCCTGCCGAGCCCTCGTCGCCTCGGGCATCGCACCCGGCGACCGGGTGGCGATCTGGGCTCCGAACATGGCCGAGTGGGCAATCGCCGCGCTGGGCGTCCACCGCGCCGGTGGCGCGGTCGTGCCGTTGAACACGCGGTTCAAGGGGCCCGAGGCGGCCTACATCTTGCGGAGCTCGGGCGCCCGTCTGTTGTTCACCGTCACCGACTTCCTCGACACCGACTACGTCGCCCTGCTCGGACCGCTCGACGTGGTGCCCAGCGTCGAGGAGGTCATCGTGCTCCGCGGCCCCGCCGGCGAGGGCACCGTGGCCTGGGCCGACTTCCTTGCGCGCGGTGCCGCGATCGACCCATCGGTCACTGCCGCCCGCGCCGCCGCGATCGAGCCCGACGACCTGTGCGACATCCTCTTCACCTCGGGCACGACCGGCTCACCGAAGGGTGCGATGTTGCGCCACGGGGCCACGGTGCGGGCCTACGACGCCTGGTCGACGGTGGTTGGCCTGCGCGAGGGCGACCGCTACCTCATCATCAACCCGTTCTTCCACGCCTTCGGGCTCAAAGCCGGCATCCTGGCCAGCCTCATCAAGGGCGCCACGATCATCCCGCACCCTGTCTTCGACGTGCCGTCGGTGATGCAGCGCGTCACCGACGAGAAGGTGACCATGCTGCCCGGGCCTCCCGCCATCTACCAGACGATCCTCGACCACCCCGACCTCGGATCCTACGACCTGTCGAGCCTGCGCCTGTCGGTCACGGGCGCGGCCACGGTGCCGGTGGAGATGATCCGCCGGATGCGCAGCGAGCTCGCCTTCGAGACGATCGTGACCGGCTATGGCCTGACCGAGACCACCGGCATCGCCACCATGTGTCGCCACGACGACGACCTCGAGATCATCGCCAACACCGCGGGCCGGGCCATCCCCGATGTCGAGGTGCAGGTGATCGACGAGGAGCGCAACCCTCTGCCCGCCGGCCAGCCCGGTGAGGTGGTCGTTCGGGGCTACAACGTGATGAAGGGCTACTTCAACAACCCCGAGGCGACGGCCGAGACCATCGACCCCGACGGCTGGCTGCACACCGGGGACATCGGCGTACTCGACGAAGCTGGCAACCTGCGCATCACCGACCGCACCAAGGACATGTTCATCGTCGGCGGGTTCAACGCCTACCCCGCCGAGATCGAGAACATGGTCATGACCCACCCGGCGGTCGGGCAAGTGGCGGTCGTGGGCGTGCCCGACCACCGCATGGGCGAGGTGGGGATGGCCTTCGTGGTGCTGCGTCCCGGTGCCACCCTCGATGCCGACGAGCTCATCACCTGGTGTCGCGAGCAGATGGCGAACTACAAGGTGCCCCGCCACGTCGAGTTCGTCGATGCGCTGCCCCTGAACGCGAGCGGCAAGGTGCTCAAGTACCAGCTACGCGAGCGGGGCGAGACCCTGGCCGCCGGGTAGCCCGCACCGTGCTCGACCGCACCGGGGCCCCCGACCTCCGCTGACCCGGCGGGCCGTTCCTCAGGAGGACGACATGCAGATCGACGACAACGCGGCGCTCATCACCGGCGGCGCGTCCGGGCTCGGCGAAGCCACCGCCCGCCATCTGCACTCGCTCGGTGCACGCGTCGTGCTGTTCGACCGTGACCGAGAACGGGGTGAGGCCATAGCGGCCGAGCTGGGCTCCGGCGCGGCCTTCCTCGGCGGAGACGTCCTGTCCGACGACGACACCAGTGCGGCCATCGCGGCCGCGCAGGAGCTCGGCCCCCTGCGCATCTTGGTTGCGTGCGCGGGCGGCGCGGCTCGGTCCGAACGCACGCTGCGGCGCGACGGCAGTCCTCATGAGCTCGACCTGTTCACCCGGACGGTCGACCTCAACCTGGTCGGCACCTTCAACAGCCTCCGCCTGACCGCCGCCGCGATGGCCGCCCAGGATCCCCCCGACGGCGACCCCGACGGCGAGCGCGGGGTCGTGGTAACCACGGCCTCGATCGCCGGGTACGAGGGCCAGATCGGCCAGATCGCCTACGCCGCCGCCAAGGCCGGCATCATCGGCATGACCGTGGTCGCGGCCCGCGACCTCGCCGGCGTCGGCATCCGAGTGAACACGATCGCCCCGGGCACCATCGCCACCCGCGCCTGGGACCAGGCCCCGCCCGACATGCGGGAGGCCTTCGAGGCCAAGGTGCCCTTCCCCAAGCGCTTCGGGCACCCCGAGGAGTTCGCCGCGCTGGTCGAGCACCTCGTGACCAACCGCTACCTCAACGGGCACGTCGTGCGCCTCGACGGCGCCATCCGCTTCGACCCGAGGTAGCCGCCACCGCTACCCCGAGCGGGGCATCCCCATGAGCCGTTCGGCCACGATCGTGCGCTGGATCTGGCTCGTGCCCCCGGCGATCGACGCCGCCCGCGAGTACAGATACGCCGACAGCACCTCGGCCCCGTCACCGGTGAGGGGCGCGGCGCCGAACAGATCCATCGCGGTGTGGTGCAACAGCTGCTCGGTGCGGGTCGACAGGAGCTTGTCGACGGAGCCTTCGGGTCCCGGGACCGCGCCGTCGTCGCGTCGGGCGAGGCTGCGGTTCACGTGGGCGCGGAGCACTTCGACCTGCACGTGGGCCCGCGCCAGGGCGAGCCGCTGCTGCTCGTCGACGCCGTTGGCGCGGGCGAGGGCCACCAGCTCGGCGAGCAGCCGGGCGTACCGCGACGAGAAGCCGACGTCGGCCGGGCCCCGCTCGTAGCCAACCGTCGTCATGGCTATGCGCCAGCCGTCACCCGGTGCACCGACCACGGCGTCGACAGGTACGGCGACATCAGTGAAGAACACCTCGTTGAACTCGGTGTCGCCGTTGATCTGCACGATGGGTCGCACCTCGATGCCCGGCGTCGCCATGTCGACAACGAGCGCGGAGATGCCCCGGTGCTTCGGCGCGTCCGGGTCGGTGCGCACGAGCAAGAGGCACCAGTCGGCCCAGGCCGCGTCGCTGGTCCAGATCTTCTGGCCGTTGACGAGGTAGTGGTCGCCGAGGAGGACGGCCCGGGTGGACAGCGCGGCCAGGTCGGAGCCGGCCCCGGGCTCGCTGAACCCCTGGCACCACACCTCCTCACCCGAGAGCAGCGACGGAAGGAACCGCCGCCTCTGGCCCTCGGTGCCGTGGTGCAGCAGGGCCCGGCCGAGGAAGCCGACGTGCGGCGCGGCCGGTGCGCCGGCGCGACCGATCTCGTCGTTGAGCACCGCTTCGTACACCGCCGGGAAGCCACGGCCGCCGTAGGCCTCGGGCCACGACAGGCCCATCCATCCACCCTGGTGCAGGGATCGGTGCCAAACGGCGCCGTACCGGGCGCGCTCCTCGCCGTGCAGCGGCACGGGTTCGCGGGGCGCGTGCTCGGCGAGCCAGGCCCGCAACTCGTTGCGGAACTCGGCGAGCCGCGGGTCGTCGAGCCCTCCCGTCACGAACCCATCTCCGCGAAGAGGTGGCCGTCGGCCAGAGTCCGGAGCAGCGTGCTCTCGTCGCCGAACAGCTGCCGTGCCAGCAGGGCCCGGCGCAGCCAACGATGGGCCGGACACTCCCAGGTCATCCCGATCCCGCCCCACACCTGGATGGCCGCCTCCGTGACGTCCCGGCCTGCCTCCGAGCAGTACGCCTTGGCGACCAACGACAGCTCCTCGGCGTCGGCGGTCGCCGAGCGGTCGATCGCGTCGGCCGCGGCCCGGGTGATACTGCGGGCCGCCTCGACGGTCACGAGCTGATCGGCGCAGAGCTGCTGCACCGCCTGGAACGACCCGACCGGTCGACCGAACTGCTCCCGGTCGCCAGCGTGAGCGACGGCGGCCTCGAGCGCGGCCTGCATCGTGCCCACGAGGTCGGCACTGAGGACGGTCCGGGCGAAGCTCGTCCAGTTCGCCAGCTCACGATCATCGATACGCCCGACGGATTCGATTCCGCCGGTGACCGCGGCAAGGCCTCGGGTGAGGTCGACGCCTTCGAGCGGATCCCCGGCGAAGGCGACGACCACCTCGCCGTCTCGACAGCCGACGGCGAGCACCTCGCCGTCACCGGCCCCGGCGGTGTCGACGGCTATGCCGGTGGCCGCGACGCGCCCGAGGGTGCGCTCGACGATGATCGCCGAGGGTCGCCCCCCGACCAGGGCCGCGAGCACCTCGGTGACATCGCCACCGTCGGCCCGGGCCAGGAGGTCGACAGCCAGCGCCGTCCCGACGAAGGGCACCGGAAGCGGACCGCGTGCGAGCTCCTCGGCCACCAGGGCCACCTCACGCGCGCCGGCGCCACCACCACCCCGGGCCGCGTCGAGACCGAGAACGCCGAAGCCGGCATCCGCCACGTCCGCCCACTCCGCGCCGTGGTCCACGAACCGCCGGCAGGCGCCGACGATCAACTCGTCTTGCGGAGCCGACGCCACGGCGCAAGAGTCCCACCCGGGACCACACCGCACAAGCTCGCGAAGAGGGGGGCCATGGCCGACGAGAAAGTGCTGTTGGAGATCGACGGACCGATCGCCGTGATCACCAACAACAACCCCGACAAGCGCAACGCGTTCACCGACGAGATGGACCAGCGCCTGTTCGAGATCCTCGGCGAGCTGCGGGCTACGCCCGGTCTGCGCGCCGTCATCTGGCGCGGCGAGGGCCACTCGTTCTCGTCCGGGCGCGACGTCTCCTCGATCGGCGGCGGCAAGGTCGAACTGACCCACCACCAGCTGATGAGCCGAGGCCACCGGGGCATCCAACAGATCTTCGCCATCGACGCGCCCGTCGTCGTGGCGATGCAGGGCTGGTCGATCGGAGCGAGCTTCCAGCGCGCCCTCCTGTGCGACCTGCGGGTCGCGTCGGAGGACGCCCGCTTCATGTTGCCCGAGACCACCCACGGCGTGATCCCCGACACCGGCGGGGTGGGCCGGCTGTTCCAGATGTGCGGGCCGGGCGTGGCCAGCGACCTGGTGCTCACCGGGCGTCCCATGGATGCCGCCGAGGCCCTGGCCTGCGGCGTGGTGTCACGGGTGGTGCCGCGCGACGATCTCGACTCGACCGTCCGCGAGATGGCCGAACGCATCGCGGCCGCACCCGCCGTCACCATCAAGATGGCCCGCCGCGTCATCAGCCACCTCGCCGAGCCCGAGATCCGCTCGTCGATGGCCGAGGAGCTGATCGCCCAGACGTTCATCAACAAGTCCGACGACTACGCCGAGTTCCGCGCCTCGCGAGCCGAGGACCGCGAGCCGCACTACACCGGGAGCTGACCCGTGAACGACGACACCCTGCCCGGTCTGCCCGAGCCGCCGCCGCTCGGCCAGAGCGCGCTCCCCGCCGGCACCTACGACGGGCGCACCGTGCTGGTGACCGGCGGTGGTACCGGTCTCGGCAGCGCCATAGCCGCCGAGTTCGCCCGCCTCGGAGCGAACATCGTGATCGCGAGTCGCAAGCCCGAGCACCTCGACGCCGGTCAGGAGCGCATCGAGGCGCTCGGCGCCCGGGTCGCCGTCGTCGCCTGCGACATCCGTGACGCCGACCAGATCTCGGCTGCCTTCGACGCGGCCGAGGCGGCGTTCGCGCTGCCCGACGTCCTCGTCAACAATGCCGCCGCCAACTTCCCGGTGCCCGCCGAGGACATGTCACCCAATGCCTGGCGCACCGTGGTCGACATCACCCTCAACGGCACCTACTTCTGCGCGAGGGAGTTCGCGCGACGCCACCTCGCCACCGCCACGCCGGGGTCGATCATCAACGTGGGCGCCTCGTATGCCTGGACCGGCGGGCCCGGGTTCGCCCACTCCGCCGCCGCCAAGGCCGGGGTGAAGAACATGGTCGAGACCCTGGCCGTCGAGTGGGGGCCCTACGGCATCCAGGTGAACGGACTGGTCCCCGGCCTGTTCCCGCACGACGACATGACCGCCGACATCAAGGGGAACCTGGAGCGAACGAGCGACAAGGACGTCTGCCAGCCCGCACTGCGGGTGGGCCGGGTGCGCGAGCTCGGCTGGGCGGCGACGTTCCTGGCCTCGCCCTACGCCCGCTTCATCAGCGGACACACGCTGGTGGTCGACGGCGCCAACTGGCAGCGACGCCTGCTGACCAACCCCCCGGTCGTCACCGTGCGCGACCAGATGGGCAAGGGGCCGTTCGAACCCTGAGCGGCGGCTCGCCGGGCTGGCGATCGGGCCGGGTTCGTTGTCGTACCCCGTCGGCACGATACGTACACATGTTCGATCGGGGTGCGGGGGCGAACCAGGCGATACGAGCGCTGCTCGACTCGTTCGAGCCCGGGTGCGTGCTGGCGTCCGACGCCAAGCGGCCCGTGGTCGAGCTTGCCGAGCTCGAACGGCTGGTCGTCGCGGCCAACACGCGGTGCGCGGCCCGCGTCGCCG
>Ga0209048_10001328_pt1 | contig 25537 bp, 21 predicted proteins | sample FrelakmetCRP12CR_FD_187146 | JGI IMG/M metagenome (GOLD analysis project Ga0209048, IMG submission 187146) | Freshwater lake sediment microbial communities from the University of Notre Dame, USA, for methane emissions studies - CRP12 CR (SPAdes)... | ecosystem: Environmental > Aquatic >... | reverse complement strand
GACGGGGCTGATCGAAGCCATCTCGCGCTGCATCGCTGACAACGGCGAGGTTGCTGACAGTGCCTCGCCCAAACTGTACGACCTGCGGCGTCAGGTTCGGATCGCCCACGACCGGTTGATGACCCGCCTCCAACGCTACCTGACCGACGCCTCCACCGCCTCAAAGTTGCAGGATGCCGTCATCACCCAGCGCGACGGGCGTTATGTTATCCCGCTGCGAGCAGAGTTCAAGGGCCAGGTCAAAGCCATCGTTCACGATCAGTCATCCAGCGGGGCAACCCTGTTTGTGGAACCCCTGGCAGTGGTCGAACTCAATAATACCTTCCGCGAAGCCCAGATCGCTGAACGTGACGAAGTGCGCCGGGTGCTGGCCGAACTTTCAGCCCAGGTGGGTGAATTGGCAGGAGAGATCGTTCCCGGGGTGATCGCGTTGGCCGAACTCGACCTGGCCTTTGCAAAAGCCAAATATGCGGACGAAATTGGGGCGAATGAACCCATTCTGAACCCGATTGTAGATCGCCGACCGAAAACAGGGGCCGCTCACACTCCCCAGTCCACGGTCATCCGTCTCATCCAAGCCCGCCACCCGCTGCTAGACCCGGAATTGGTGGTACCCATCACGATTGACGCCGCCCCCGGGACTTTCGCACTGGTCATCACCGGTCCTAACACGGGCGGCAAGACCGTCACGCTCAAGACCGTCGGTCTGCTGGCGGTCATGGCCCAGAGCGGGCTTCACATCCCGGCCCAGTCGGGCTCGGAGCTGCCCTGTTTCCAGTCTATCTACGCCGACATCGGTGACGAGCAGTCCATCGAGCAGTCGCTCTCAACCTTTTCAGGTCACATCACCAATATTGTCCACATCCTGAAAAAAGCGGATAAACGCTCGCTGGTCATCCTGGACGAACTCGGCGCGGGCACGGACCCGCAGGAGGGCGCCGCCCTAGCACGCGCCATCCTATCCAGCCTGCTGGCGCAGGGTATCACCACTTTCGTCGCAACTCACTTTCCGGAACTGAAAACCTTTGCACACACCACCCCGGGTGTGGTCAACGCCTCACTGGAGTTCAATGTCCAGACCCTGCGCCCGACCTACAAACTGACCATCGGCCTGCCCGGCCGTTCGAATGCACTGGCCATTGCCCAGCGACTGGGACTGCCGCAGGAGATCATCGAAGCCGCAAAGAGCGAAATCAACCCCGACGACCTGCGCGCCGACAAGCTCATCGGCGACATCCACCGTCAACGCAAGATCGCCTTCAAGGAGAGCGAAAAGGCCGGAAAAGCCCGCTCCGAAGCCCGCCGGCTTGAACACGATCTGGCTGAACGGCTGGAAAAAATCGAGGATGAGCGCCAGAAAGTTCTTGAACGGGCACGCGCCGAGGGCGAACTGGAAATCGAAGTGCTAAAGGCGCAATTGAAATCGCTCAAAGTAGAATTAAAGAAAGCCCACCAGCCGCTGGATGCGCTCCAGAAAATCGAAGAGAAAGTGGAAACCTTTGAGGAGGAAATCCAGAAGCCGGTAAAAAGGCGCACGTCGAAAGTCGAACGTTCCACGTCGAACGAACCTCTCAAAGTTGGTGAGAAAGTTATCCTGAAAAAGCTCGGCACCGAGGGGACGCTCATTTCGCTTGACGAGGATGAGGCCGAAATCCAGGCCGGCCCGCTGCGGATGCGCGTCCCACTCGAGGAGTTGAAGCGGAAAAACGAGAGGGCGGAGGATGGATTGGGGGCCGTTCCCCGTGCCCTGACCGGAAAACGGGACCACCCTGCTGGAACCGGGACTACCTCGGAAAATCGTAAAGATCCGAAAGCCATTGTAGAACCGTCTCCCAGCGTTCATCGTTCATCTTCCATTCTCAGTTCCTCGCCCGGCATCGAACTTAACCTGCGCGGGCAGCGCGCCGACGATGCCCTGGAGATGCTCGACCGCTACATTGAAAAGGCCTACCTGGCTGGGCTGCCCTTCGTGCGCATCATCCACGGAAAAGGCACCGGGAAACTCCGACAGGAGGTGCGGGCCGCGCTCAAGGTCCATCCGCATGTGCTTTCGTTCGAGGAAGGCGGGGACAAGGAAGGCGGAGCCGGGGTGACGGTGGCGAAGCTGGAAAGTGAATAAAGCACAGCCCCCGAGTTCACAATGAACCCGGGGGTTTTTGTTATTTCTGCCCCGCCACCCACTCGCGGACACGCACCTCGAGCACATCCAGCGGGAGGGCGCCGCCCAGCAGGACCAGGTCATGAAACTCGCGCAGATCGAAGCGGGCGCCCAATTCCTTTTCAGCCAAGGTTCTCAGGAGGCGGATCTTCAACTCACCCAGCTTATAGGCCAACGCCTGACCGGGCCAGGCAATGTAACGGTCCACTTCATTGGTGATATTGAGCAGGGTAGATGAGGTATTTTCGGCCATGAAATCAATGGCCTGCTGGCGCGTCCAGCCCAGGGCGTGCATGCCGGTGTCCACCACCAAGCGGCAGGCGCGCCACATCTCATAGGACAGGCGGCCAAAGTCAGAATAAGGGTCCTGGTAGAAACCGACTTCCAGTCCCAGCCGTTCGGAATACAACGCCCAGCCCTCAACGAAGGAGGTAAACCCGGCGAAGCGGCGGAAGTTGGGCAAGTCCCCCAGTTCCTGCTGGAGGGCAATCTGCAGGTGGTGCCCCGGGACCGCCTCGTGCAGCGAGAGAGCTTCGATCTCGTAAAGCGGGCGGCTGGCGAGGTCATAGGTGTTGACGCAGTAGGTGCCCGCCACAGTCCCATCCCCGGTGCCGGGCTGGTAATAGGCGGCGGTATTACCCGGAGCGCTGAAGGACGGGATCTCGCGGATGCCATAGGGCAGGCGCGGCAGGGTTTTGAACAGCTTCGGCAATTCGCCATCCATACGCTTCAACACCAGGGCAGTCTTCTCCAGCAGAGCCTCAGGCGTGGTGACGTAGAAGCGCGGGTCGCTGCGCAGGAACTTGATAAAGGCGGAGAAATTTCCTTTGAAACCTGTCTTGCGGATAACAGCTTTCATTTCGGAACGAATACGCTGGACCTCGCTCTGACCAGTGGCATGGACGGCCTCAGGGCTCAGGTCGAGGGTGGTGAAATAGCGGATGCGGTCCTGATAAAAAGCGTGTCCATCCGGAAGGTCCGCGGCGGCGATGCCGGTGCGGGAGGCGGGAAGGTATTCCGTTTCGAGGAAGTGGAGCAGGGAGCGGTAGGCCGGCACGACCGATCCGCGAATGGCGTCCTGAGCGGCGGCTACCAGGCGCGGGCGATCTGTTTCGCCGACCGAGGCGGGGAACTGTTCGAAGGGCTTGAAAAAAACGCTGAGGGAGGGGAGCTCCACGATCTGAGCCCGCAGGGACTGGTCCACACCTTCCAGCGTGACACGCGGCGGGACGAAGCCGGTACGCAAGCCGAGGCGCATAAGGTCAATACTCTCGTCAAAATAACGGCGAAACGCCTCCAGCCGGGCGAGGAAATTCTCATAGTCCTGAACAGTTCCGAACGGGGAGAGCAGGTACAGGTCTGGAAAATAGGTGTGGAAACCGCCCGCCTTGGAAATCGGCAGGCGGTAGCCATGGTAGTCCAGCCCGGCAATCTCAAAGTCCAACATGCGGGCGAAGATGTCGCAGTTGAGCCGGTCAGCCTGGGGGAGGGAGAGGCGGTCAATCTTCTGCAGGCGCTGGCGGAAGGCAGCCAGTTGGCCGCGCCAGGAAACGTAATGCGGCTCCCCAGCTTCGGGCAGGCGGTCGTTGAAACGCTGGTCGCCACAGGAAGTGGCAAAAAGCGGGTCCCAGCGCATCCAGGCTTCCCATTGGTCGGCAATCAAGCGGTCAAGTAATTCAGGGGAATCCATGAGGCAGCCCTTTCAGCCAGCCTGCTCCCAGGCACGCGCAAAGCGCAGGATGCGCCTGCGGATATAAAAGGCATCCGGGTCGGCGGAGGGGCGCTGGAGCTTGATCAATTCGATGGCCTCCTGCGGGTCGTAGCCCAGGGCGATGAGGATGGCGGCTCCCATGGCCACGCCGCGGTGACGGCCTTTGGCACAGTGGGTGTAAACCTTGCCGCCTGCCCGGATGGTTTTGAGGGCGGCATGGACGCCGCGCATCAAAGAGCGGAGCGGGATGGGGAAGACCGGGTTGTCAATCGTGCGCAGCCATAGAATTTCGAGGGGGGGCTGATGGGGGTCACGGGCGAGGCGCCGGTCAATGCGCATATTGATGATGAGGCGCACACCCAGGTCGCGCAGGTATTGATACTCATCCCGGCGGGGGGTATCCCCGATGAAGAGGTTGTCGGTAATTTTAGAAAAATCCATAGGCCGAATCTTATCACAAAGTAGACGGATAAAAAAATCTTTCAGTAAAAGGGCGAGCACAAGGATCCCCCCTACAGGACCGATCCAGTGTCGCCGGGGATGTTCCCCAGAACGGGCGCTGCCCGGGCACAGCGCAAGGTATTCGTTTGTTTTTGGGAAAAAAAGAGGAACAAACGAATATCTCCCGGAATTCCTTTTCTCTTCGAGGGCTTCTTCATTACCAATAAGCCCAATAGAAGCAAGAGGATTGGGTATTCGTTTGTTTTCAATAAAAAAAAGAGGAACAATCGAATACTTTACCCAAGCCATGTCTAGTTTCAACGACTCGTCCCACGGGGATCTCCTCCCGGAAGGACACCTGGACGATGTAGCATCGACGACTCGCCTTGTCGCCCTATGGCGTCAAGGTGTCTGATGGCGGCTTGAAGCCGCCTCAGCCGATGTCGTCGACACCTGCACTGCACCAAACGCAGTGCGGTGCAAGTGTGTGGCGCTCTGCGACTTGATGTCGCAGAGCGCGCAAGGCCGCAGTACGCACAACGTGAAAAGGTGTGACAAAACAAAGAGGAACGAATACCCTTCCAGTGTAGGTTCCTCATATTTAAGAACCGTATTGGGGGTGATTTCACCATAAAATGAGCATTCGTTTTTGCGAAAATAAGAGACTTTACGCTGCCTCCCTTTCGCCCCCGTCGGGGATACCCTGCGTGTACTATGTACCCTTCGGGGATGATATAGACTCGAAATTTTCAGATTTTAAGGTACTAATGTAAAAAGCGGCGGAACATGGACCGTCGCTTGTCTGAGATTATTATAGAACGTTTGTGCTATTAAGTCAAGAGGCAAAAAATGCGAGGATATGGATTAACAATGCCCGGAGAATACGTGGTGGATAAAATACGCGGCCAGGAATTGAACCTCAAACCTAGCGGTCTGAGGTTCAATTCCTGCAGCAATACATGCGGGACCAGGCGGCAGGTTCGATCGATAGTTACTTAGCGATCTCCCAGATATGACCACCGGGATCGATGAAGCTGGCGGTTCGTTTACCCCAGGGCCGATCCATCGGGCCGTTGAGGAACTCCACTCCGCGTGCGGTCAGCTCGGCGCACATTGCATCCACATCATCGACACTGATGGTGAAGACAAAGCGAGACCCGGCGTCGCGATTTGCCACTGTCGCAGGTTCAACGAGCACTCCCGCGGCGGCGGTCTTCAGCAGGTTGATGAATGTGTTCCCAATCTTGAACACGGTCGAGTTGTTATCCTCGAAGATAACCGGCAGGCCGAAGACCTTCAGGTAGAACTGCCTGGCGGCCGCCAAATCCTCAACGAAAAGAGTGACGGCAAAAATCTCCTTTGGCCAGGAACTCAATTCTGCATTTTTTCCTGTAATTTGATCCATGAACGATCTCCTTTTGTTATATTTTTAAATCAACTTTCCCTGACGCATTTATGGTGGTTAATATGACAGTACGATCTACGAATTCTTGCGACCAACTTGATAACAGGCGAGGAGGTTGCCTGAGCCTTCCCATGTGCGAGTGTGAATGAGTTTGAGCGACACCGGCGGGCGACCTACGAACAGGGGTGTGCCCGCGCCGGCGATCAACGGAAAAAACGTAAGGTGGAGTTCGTCTATCAAATCATGAACCAGCAGGTCATTCCAGAGCAGGCGGCTCATGAACACCAGGATGTCTTTGCCGGGCTGCTGTTTGAGGGCGGCAATCTCCTTGTACGCTTCCGCCCGTTGGATAATATGCGTATTTTCCCAGGGTGCCAACTCCGCGGCGGTCAGATTATCCGAAATAACGATCTTCTCAATGGAGTTCATGAGCCCGGCAATCTCATGTCTGACAGGGGTGGCATTGAGGTCGGCTGTCACTCCCGGCCAATAACCCTTGTTGCCCAAAAATGCAGTGCGACTCAACAACAGGAAATCGGCTGAACGCAACCGTTCCGCGTTGTAATAATCGAAGTTCTGGTCATTTGAGTAGTCTGCGTGGTAGTAGTCAAATAGAGAGTTGATACTTTTGTCCTTCCCTTCGTAGTAGCCATCCAACGTGACAAAGTTACTGACAATGAGTTTGCGCATGAAACTGCTCCTCTCTCTACTCTCTCTGTTTTAGGGTCCCGTCACCGCCCGGCGGACGATATCCAGCACCTGCAATGCGGAGAGGCGGTGTATTGCGGCAGCTTCATCGGTCAGGTAGAGGTCACCCTGGTAGGTGGCGTCGGGGCGGGTGTAGAGGCCGCGGTTGGGGAGACCGTCGACCGCAGCCCAGAAGTTCCAGAAGGGAATGTTATATTCCACGGCTAGCTGGGCGTATTGGGCATTGACATGCTCATCCAGCTCGCGGTCGTCGGCCTTGGTGGCCAGGATGGGGACGACGCCAGCCGCAATGAGCTGGCCCAGGATGGTGCGCATGTAGGCTTCATTACGGTTCTCGTAATGCGTGCCGACATGGAGGATGACGAAGGAGGGTTTATGGATGCGCAATTCGCATTGGAGGGGGGTCTCGTACTGCGTGCAGCCGTACCGGTTTTGAGTCCACTGATCCCAGAGCAGGGCGCCGGTGCTGGTGCCGCCGCGCACGGTGGGACTGAGGCGGTTTAAAGATCCGCTGAACCAGGCGACGGTCTCCTGTAAATTCAGCGGCAGGGCGGCAGCCGCAAGCGGGTCGGTTGCGTAGATGCCCAGGAAAACGTTCGGTTCGGACTGGCAGTCGCCAAAGACCGAAAAGGCGTGCGGGTCATTGCCGAGATACTGCCCGAGCAGGTAAATCTGGCGGGCGTATTCCGGGACGATGGGAAGCACCGGCCAGTGGTGCCAGTCCGCCGGGTCGAGGGAAAGGGCGGCGGGGAGCGGCGTAGCCGCCGAGGTGGGAGTAGGCGAGGATTCGAGAGTCGGAGCGGGGGGTTGGGTCTCCGTTTGAGTGGTAGGCAGCGAGGGAGCCAGGGTCGGTTCTGCGAGCGTGGACAGGGCAGGTTCCGGAGTCAGGCTGGCGGTCGGGGAAGGCAGGGGCGTGTCACTGGGGAGGGCTGTTGGCGCGGCAGGAGACGATGATAAAAAGAACGGCTGGCAGGCCGCAAGGATGACGACGAGGGTCAAAACAAGCGGGGTTGGAGTTCTGGGCGGCATGGGGAGAGTATACCAAATCCGACCCGTTCCTAAAATCAGGTAAAACCGGGCGTGCAGGGCTAACGCAAGAAAGAAGAAGGTACCCTGAGGGCAGGTGGTAAAATGAAAATGAACGACACCACAATCCAGCGGTCTGTGCAGGGAAGTTGCACTTATAAGTCTTGTTCAACGTTTCGGACCCTTTGAATCCAAGGAGTTGATTTGCTCTCCATCTTTTTCGGTCTCAGCTCCGCCCTGAGCTGGGGCGCGGCAGATTTCTGCGGCGGGCTGGCCAGCCGCAAAGCCAAAGCGTACCAGGCCGTTCTTTTCGGCGAAGCGATCGGACTGGCCCTTCTGCTGGTTGCGGCCCTATTTTTTGGCGAATCGCCGCTCGCCTGGAGCGCCTGGCTGATGTGCACCATTGCGGGTACGATGGGCACCCTCGGCCTGCTGCTCTTCTTCCAAGCCATGACCAAGGGACAGATGTCCGTTGCGGCGCCCGTCTCGGCATTAACAGCTGCCAGCCTGCCGGTTATCGTCGGCTCGTTCATAGATGGCTTCCCCGGTTGGCTGACCCTGGCCGGGTTCGGGCTGGCGCTGGCAGCCATCTGGTTCATCTCCCAGCCAGGCGAGGGTCCGAAAAGCATGAAGGTACGGCTGGCCGACCTGTCCCTGCCCCTGATCGCCGGGGCTTCTTTTGGAGTTTATCTCGTCCTGGTTGAACGGGGCAGCCAGGACCACCTGCTCTGGCCAATGATCGCCACACGCGCCGCCGGGACACTGACCATGATCGTGTATACGGTCATCGGGCGGAAACCGCTCCTGCCGCAGGGCAAGGCCTGGGCGCTCATCTCCCTGAACGGCCTGCTGGATATCACCGGCAACGGGCTTTACATTTTGGCCGGGCAGGCCGGACGCATGGACGTGGCTGCCGTGCTGGCCTCACTCTACCCGGCCTCCACGGTCATGCTAGCCGGATTGTTCCTACATGAACGCCTCAGCCGGTTGCAACTTGCCGGCATCCTGACTGCCCTGGCTGCCATCGTGCTGATGACGGTTAAACGGGGTTAATTCCTACGAGGAGACCAACAACCATGACCAACATCCAGGTTTTACCCATCCGCACCGCCCGCCAGAGGCGGCAATTCCTGACCTTCCCCTGGCGCATCTACAAGGGCGACCCGCTGTGGGTACCGCCGCTCCTGTCGGAGCGTGCCAAAACAATTGACCCGCAGCGCGGCATGTTTTTTAAAGACGGCTATGCCGAGTTGTTCATTGCCTGGCAGAATGGCAAACCGGTCGGTACCATCGTCTGCGCCGAGGACAAAAACAACACCCGCACCAGAGGTTTCGGCGAATGCATGCTGGGTTTCTTTGAATGCATTGACGACTACGCCGTGGCCGAAGCGCTTTTCAACCGGGCAACGGCATGGGCAGGTGAACATGGACTGGTCAGCCTGTACGGAACTTTCAACCTGGACCGTGAAGATTCACGCGGCATTCTCATCGAGGGCTACGACCGTCCGCCAACCTCCTATTGCGGGCACAACCCGCCATATTACCAGGGGTTCTTTGAGCGGTTTGACTTCCAGAAATTTGGTGAGGACGGCCTGGCTTATGCGATTGACGTCAATCTGAACACCCCTGAAATCCAGCACATGCTGCGTTTGGCCGAGAAAATCCGCCAGCGCAAGCACATCACCGTGCGGAGCGGGAACCTAAAGAATATTGAAAGTGAAATTGACAACATCCTGGACCTTCAAAACCGCGGCCTGGCACACTTTGCCGACTTCACCCCCTACACGCGCAACGACATTGAGGCCATGATCCTACCGATGGTCGACATTGTCGACCCCGAACTCATCCTTTTCGCCGAATTGGAAGGCAAGGTGATCGGCTGGTTTCCGGGGGTGCCCAACATGAACGAGGTACTTATCCACCTGAACGGTCTGCGCTATCCCTGGGACTACCTGCGGCTGGTGAAATATGCCCGTCTCAAGCCGAAATGCCTGGCGATTAAAAGTATTATCGTGGTGCCCGAACACTGGGACAAGGGTGCAGGTGTGCTCCTGTTCGATGAGATGGCCCGGCGTGCGACTGCCAAGGGCTACCAGTGGGCCGACCTGTCCCTGACCGGCGAAGATAATCCGGACACCTTTCCGCTCGCCCACCGCATGGGTGCCAAAATTTACAAGCGCTACCGCTTCTATCGGAAACAATTGAAGACTGGGTAACCGGTCCCGTGCAGAAACCGGGACTACCTCGTCCCGTCCCGGAAGAGATTCGGGATAATATCCGAGACCCGGGACTACCTCGTCCCGTCCGAGACCCGGGACGGTGGATGGGGGCAAAACGGCAAGAGGGTGGCGGATAGAAGTAACAGATAAGTGAGAAACCTTATCTGTGTTTACCCCCATTTATGCGCGGTCATGCTTCAGCAACCGGGACGGTAAAGTGAAAAGTGGTCCCCTGGCGGAATTCGGACTCGATCCAGATACGCCCCCCCATCATCTCGATCAAGCTTTTGGTAATATTCAGTCCCAGACCAGTGCCGGGCGAATCCTGGGCTTTTGAATCTTCGGAACGGAAGAATTTTTGGAAGACTTTTTTCTGGTCTTCCGGGCTGATGCCAATGCCGTTATCCTGTATCCAGATATGGACAACTTCCGCGGCACCCTGCGGGTCCCACTGGTTGAGTCTCTCCTCTGCGCCGACAGTAACAACACCGCCTTCCGGCGTGTACTTGTTGGCATTGCTGACCAGGTTGGTAATAATCTGCACCAGGCGCGTACGGTCTGCCCAGACCTTCGGCAGACCGGAGGGTAGTATTACGCTGCCAGACTGTTTCCTCTCGTCCATCTGACGCCTGGTGGATCGCATCACCTCCTCCACCACTTCGGCGGTATCCACCGCTTTGAAATCCAGACGCAGCCGGTTGGCCTCGATTTTGGAATTATCGTTCAACTCGGAGACCAGGGTGGACATCCGTTCCACGTTGGTGCGGATCGTGCTCAGAAAGCTGGCTTGCATATCCGTCACCGGGCCGGCCGCACCCGTGGAGAGCAATTCGGTATAGCCCATTATGGAAGTCATCGGGTTTTTGAGTTCATGCGCAACGAAGGAGACAAACTCGCTCTTCGCCTCATTGGCAGCCTGCACCTTGTGAACCAACCGGGCATTGGATATGGCGATGGCGGCCGCGCTACCGATCTGGCTGAGAAAACCCAAGTCCTGGGCGGTATAGGACTCCCTGGAGCGGCGCGGCCCAAGAGCCAGCCAGCCGATCGGATGCCCGCTGGCAGGTAAAGGGACATACAGCTGCGCGCCCAGCCGAGCGAGGTTGGCCTGTTCGGGACGCAACCCGGGCAAGAGGGTATCATCATCGCAGAAAATTGGCATTTCGGCGCTTCCGAGAGTCTGTACCAGGGCGCTGGTCATCGTGAATTGGATATCGCTGGTGGGACGCCCATCCTCGCCTGCCGCCGCTGAGTAATGATCATTGAGCGGGTCGTGGATAAAAATATGCAGCGTGGCAGGCTGCAGACTGCCATTGATATTCTCACGCAGGATGCGGAGAATATCCGTCAGATCCACAGTGCTGGTCATCTCATGGCTGAATTCGTGCAGGCGTTGGAGGTAGAATTGGCGCTTGGATTGCTTCACGGTGAGGAATCATCCCGGAGAAAGGCAAAGATCTACAATCATTTTACACTACATTCAACCGGAGAAATCAACTTTTATATAATATCGCCAAGGAGAGGCGTCAAGCATGACCTACTCTTCGTCATCCAGTAATTTATCCACATCCACATCGTAATCGCCCCATTTGCTGCCACTGGCAGTGGAAAAAATCATCTGGTTGGTAATCTCCGACCGGGAGACAGCCTTCTGGACGGCAGCCCGGCGTTTCTCGGCGGCATCGGACGGGACGGACCCATCCCCGCCCTCGACTGCCAGGACGCGTACCTCTATCAGGTCACCCGCCAGGTACGGGATCGTCTCGCCGGCCTGGTGACCCAGCAGGGCGCGACCCAGCGGGGCATTTTCGTCCAGCAAGCCACTTTTGAAATCAGCCTGCTTTCCCGTGACCAGTGTGAAGTCACGCCGCTCAACCTCGCCGGATGAATCCACCAGTTCCACGGTCACGCGGCAGTTGAGCGAGATATGCGGAAGGAGGATATTCGATGGCATGCCTACATGATACCAAAGATTCAAACCGGATTTACGGACTCTTCAATGGAACGGATTTTTGGATGTTTCGTTACAGGCCAACGTTCCGGGGAATGACTAATGTGCTGTTACAAATAATTTCCCGTGGTGGGAATCTCGACACTTTGCCATCTTTTCTCCACAATTTCTCCATATCTGTGAGGTATGTTTTGTCCTTGACACCTAAGCTTCAGAAAAAGGAGATCTGAAATGAGTAGAAAACAGAAAACTTGGATTGCCGTGGGGGGGTTGGTAGTGATAATCATTGCGGCGGTGCTCGTCTTTGCCAGCATTCGCAGTCAGAACGCCAGCAGCACGGCCACTTACCAGACGACGACCGTCCAGCTCGGTACGCTTACCTCCACCGTGGAGGGCACGGGCACCGTGGCATCCACCCAATCGGCCAACCTTTCCTGGCAGACCAGCGGGCAGGTGGACCAGGTGCTTGCGCAGATCGGCAACCAGGTTAAGGAAGGGGATGTTCTGGCAACCATTCTCCGGGATTCCCAAACCCAGAACACCCTGGAATCCAATCTTGTCACCGCACAGGAGAATCTGGCCCAGTTGAGTTCGCCGGCCGCCATCGCCTCCGCGCAAGCTGCAGTTGCAGCAGATGAACAATCCCTGACCAACGCCCAGTACAGCCGGAATAATTTAAATTATCACAACCAGGGCGCGATCGCAAATGCCCAAGCTGCTCTGATCCTGGCAAAGAACAATTTGGATAATGCCCAAAATGTTTACAATAATATGTTCCTGCCTGATTCTGACACCCGCAAGGCTCAGGCCTACCAGGCCATGTATGGGGCTCAGCTGAAGTACGACAATGCGCTTTATATTTATAACGCCCTATCCGGGAAGGCAACTCAAGCAACGATTGACGCGGCGGATGCCTCCCTGGCACTGGCAACCGCGAATCTGGCGCAAGACAAGGATTATCTGACTGCTCTGACCGGCGGAAATGTGCCCGCAGACGCTACTGGAACAGCATACCTTAAACTCAAGCAGGCTCAACTTGCCGTCCAGACCGCACAGGATAACCTGGATGCCACCAAGCTCACCGCACCATTCGATGGGACAATCACCCAGATAAATGCGCTCTCCGGTGCAGTTGTCTCGACGAGCACGCAGGCCTTTCGCATTGACAATCTCTCCAGCCTAGTGGTGACCGTTCAGGTCACAGAGATTGACATCAACAGCATCTTGACCGGGCAGCCGGCCACGATCACTTTTGACGCCATCCCCAATAAAACTTATAACGGCAAGGTCACCAAGGCAGACATGGCCGGGACAGTGAGCCAGAACAGCACGAACTTTTCAGTCACCGTCCAGATTGCCGATGCGGATGCATTGGTCAAACCAGGTATGGCAGCCAACGTAACGATCGTTACCAACCAGGTGGATAATGCCCTGCTGGTTCCCAGTACATCCATCTTCACGGATACCAACGGTGGACAGTATGTCTACCTGGTACTAAATGGTGCGACAAGTACAGTGCCGGTCACAGTCGGTGCCGTCTCGGATACCACCACCCAGGTCATTAACAGCACCTTGAAGGAGGGTGATACGATTATCCTCAGCTTCGCCAGCACATCCTCCACCAGCGGCGGCGGGTTCGGATTTGGCGGGCTAGGCGGACTGGGCGGCGGCGGCGTTCGAGTCCAACCTGCAGGGACTCCCTAGGCCGGGAGGCTGAAATGGAAGATACAGTAATCCAAGCCGAAGGTCTGACCAAGTTCTATCGCATGGGCGAGGTGGAAGTGCAGGCACTGCGCGGGCTGTCCATGCTGGTCAAGCGCGGGGAAGCCGTTGCAATCATGGGGCCTTCCGGTTCCGGAAAAACCACCTTGATGAACATCCTGGGCTGCCTGGACCGGCCTACCGGCGGAGACTACATCCTGGATGGCGAAAAGGTATCAGGCCTGAACGACGATCAGCTGGCTGGAATTCGGAATCGCAAGATCGGCTTCGTGTTCCAGTCTTTTAACTTGTTGCAGCGCACGTCCGCGCTAGCAAATGTCGAACTGCCAATGAGTTATTCCGACTCGGCTAATGACGGCAGAGAGCGAGCGGTGGCGGCGCTGCAGGCGGTTGGCCTGGAAAGCCGCATGAAACACCGACCAGCCGAACTTTCCGGCGGGGAACAGCAGCGCGTGGCCATTGCCCGGGCGCTGGTCAATGAACCTGCCATCCTGATGGCCGACGAACCGACCGGCAACCTGGACTCCAAAGTAGGCCAGGAAATTATGGACCTGCTCCTAAAACTTAACCGCGAGCGTAATACCACCCTGCTGATCATCACGCACGATCCGAGAATTGCCGCCCAGACCCAGCGAAAGATCCAAATCCGCGACGGCATGATCGAGGAGAATATTCAATGAAAATCAACCGAGTTTTACAGGGAACATTCACCAGCCTGAACGCCAATAAGCTGCGAACCGGGCTGACCATCCTGGGCATTGTGATCGGTGTGGCAGCAGTGATCGCCATGCTGTCCGTCGGACAGGGTGCCCAGAATTCAATCACCTCTTCCATCAACTCCATTGGCACAAACCTCCTGTTCCTTTCTGCGGGGGCCGAAGCAAGATTCAGAGGAGGCGGCTTCACATTCTCCGTGCGGAATGTTCGACAATTGACGCTGGCCGATACCCAGGCACTAATGGACCCCTTCCAAGCGCCGGCCGTCCAGGCGGTTGCCCCCATTTTGCAGGGCGGAAATATTTCTGCTGCAGCCAACGGGCAAACAACAACAACCACTGTTTATGGCGTGACCTCCAATTACTTTTCCATGCGCAACGAACTGGTCTCCGAGGGGGCCATTTTCAACGACCAGCAGGTGACAATGCATGCGCGTGTAGCAGTCATCGGTCCAGACCTGGCAACGACTCTCTTCGGCAGGACAACCAACTTGACGGGGCAGACCTTGCTCATCAACAGCCAGACGTTCACGATCATCGGCGTCTTGCAATCGAAAGGTGGTTCTTCGTTTGGAAGTTCCGACAACCAGGCCATTATTCCGCTCACCACTGCGCGCGATAGGGTCATCCGGCGGGCCGGGACAACGGTGGATTCGATCTACATCCAAGCCACCAGCGCTACTTCAGTTACCGAGGCAAGCACGCAGATTTCCAATATCATGCGTCTGCGCCATCACGTGGCGGTAGGCAAGGAAGATTTTTCTGTGTTCAATCAGCAGGATCTGGCATCGACCGCATCTTCGATCATCGGCGTCCTGACCATCTTCCTGGGAGGGATCGCAGCCATTTCCCTGCTGGTCGGCGGGATCGGCATCATGAACATCATGCTGGTCTCGGTGACCGAACGGACACGCGAAATTGGCCTGCGCAAGGCTGTGGGTGCCCGCAACCAGGATATCCTGGTCCAATTCCTGTTGGAGTCTTTATTCCTGAGCCTGCTGGGTGGCATCATTGGGATTTTACTCGGCTGGTTAATCGCATTGATCATCGGACAGGTGGCTTCAGCCAGTGGAACTTCCCTGACCCCGGCGGTCAGCCTAAATGCCATTCTTTTGGCGACAATTTTTTCGGCCGCGGTAGGCCTGTTCTTCGGTATCTATCCGGCCCGGCGCGCTTCCCAACTTGAGCCGGTGGAAGCATTACGTTACGAGTAATATTTATTGATTCGTCCCGAACTAGAACCGGGACTATTGGAGGTTACCATGTCAAAACTAAATTCTAAAACTTTAACAATTGCAGCAGTCGCTCTCATCGTGCTGGCCTTGTTATTCATGGCTACGCCCCTATTGCGTGTCTCCGGTGTTACAGGTCGCTCCGGATTCAATCGCCAGATTAATGGCCAGACCCTGCCGGGCGGACAGAATGGTTTCCCCGGCCAGGGGAACGGCTTCCAGGGCCAGGGCAACCCCTTTCAGGGCCAGGGCAACTCGACCACCGGCCGGCAGTTTGCGGGCCGGACGCGCGGCCTGCTCGGCTTTGGCCTGTTGAGCGGCATGGCCGGGACCATCGTCTATGCCCTGGCGCTGCTGGTCTCGCTGGCCGCGGCAGTGGGGATGTTCATCACCAAGCGCTGGGGACAGGTTCTCGGCATCCTCATGGCCGTGGTCTACCTCCTGCTGGCACTGGTTAGTTTCCTCCCGATGATCCTGTTGGGATTTTTGAGAGGCTTGAATGCCTTAAGTCTGGGCTTGACCATCCTCCACCTGGTCCTGGCGATAACAGTGATTGTGCTCGCCTCGATCCCGGCCAAGAAGATACTGGCCCCTGCCTCAGTGGTCACGCCCCCAGCTGCCAGTGTATAATTTCTGACGGCCTGCGCACATTCCGTGCAGGCAGGCCACACTTTCTTGCATGAATCATCCGTCTGCGCCATAATACTGCCAGCAGTACCCTGTAAAAGCAATGGCCAAGAAAATTCTTGTCATAGATGATGAGCCAAAGATTGTCGAGATTTGCAGCGACTATTTGCATGCCGCCGGCTTCGATATCATCACCGCTGGAGACGGTCTCCAGGGGCTGGCACAGGCACGCGCCCAGAAACCCGACCTGATCGTTCTCGACCTGATGCTGCCTGGCATGGACGGGCTCGATCTGTGCCGTTCCCTGCGACGCGAAAGCAATGTACCCGTCATAATGCTCACAGCCCGCATCGAGGAGACAGACAAGCTCATCGGCCTTGAGCTGGGAGCGGATGATTATATTACCAAACCATTCAGCCCGCGCGAATTGGTGGCGCGCGTCCGCACGGTGCTGCGGCGAGCCAGCGGGGATTCGTCCAGCGAAGTGATCCGGGCGGGAGACCTAACACTGGACCGGGCACGTTATCAGGTCAACCTGCCGGACCGGACGGTGGTGCTCACCATGACCGAGTTCGAACTCCTGGCAACCATGATGAGCCAGCCCGGGCGCATTTTCAGCCGCGCCCAATTGCTCAACGCGGTACACGGTGTGGCGTTCGAAAGTTACGAGCGCGCGATTGATTCACATATCCGCAACCTGCGCCGGAAACTCGAGCCAGGGGATTACATCATCACCGTTCACGGCGTTGGCTATAAATTCGAAAGCTAGGCATGCCACATTCCACTAGTGTCCGCTCCATCCGCAACCGCCTGTTCCTGCTGCTTCTGCGCGCCTTTATCATCGTGGTTGCCTTCCTCATCCTGTTTACGCTTCTGGCCACAGGCATTATCCTGGCTTATCCTTCGCAATCCAATCCACTCTACCGGCTGCCAAGCATTGCCCGCCTTGAAACCTTTTACATCGCCCGCGGCAATTGGGAGGGAGTCGGTATCGTTTTTGCCAATTCTCTCGATATCGAAGCTTCGCAGTGGAATGGATCCATTCTCCTAGATTCACAAAACCGCATTGTTGTGGAGCATGGACAGCCGGTTGATCCAACCACAGCGCCAATATACCAGCCAGTCAGCGGGGAGGCGGTTATTCCCATCGTGGTAAATGGCCAGGTAGTTGGAAAACTCGTTGTCGGACAAAACACCCAGCCATCGGAGAGACGCTTCACTTTCCGCTTCCTCCAGCCAGTTTTGCTGGCATCGCTTGGCCTGGCTGTTTTTGCCACATTGATCGGCCTGCTGCTTACGCGGCGGGTGGTTTCTCCCCTGGCCGAAGTCATCGCGGCGGCGGAGGAGATCGCCGGAGGCAATTTGCAGACGCGGGCCCGGGCAAAGGGTCCAGACGACTTGCGCGATCTGAGCGACAGTTTTAATAAGATGGCGGACGCCCTGGAACGCAATGACCGCGAGCGGCGTGACATGCTAGCCGACATTGCCCACGAACTGCGCACTCCGCTAACAGTCATGCGCGGCCGCCTGGAAGGGATCATGGATGGAGTGTATCCGGCAGATGAAACCCACATCGGCCCGGTACTAGAGGAAACCTACCTGCTCGAGCGGTTGGTGGAAGACCTGCGCCTGCTGACCCTGGCTGAAACCCACCAGCTTACCTTTGAGAAACACGAACTGGATGTGATCGAGATCGCCCGGCGTTCGATGAGCATGTTTCAAGCCGAGGCCGACGAGAAGAAGATCAGCCTGGACCTGGTGACATCCCTGGAAAAAGCCCTGATCGTTGCCGATCCGTTACGCACCGAACAGGTGGTCGGCAACCTGCTTTCGAACACTCTGCGTTATGTGCCCGAGGGCGGGCGTGTTTGGGTGGAGATTTCCCGGTCCCGTGCAGGAACCGGGACTACTTCGTCCCGTGCAGGAACCGGGACTACATCTAACGGCGAAGAGGTGGTGATCAGCATTAACGATAACGGGCCCGGAATCCCGGAAGCAGACCTGCCGTTTATTTTCAACCGTTTCTGGCGGGGAGAGAAATCACGCTCGCGCGACTCGGGCGGAGCGGGCCTGGGGTTGGCAATCGCCAAGCTGCTGGTGGAGGGACAGGGAGGACGAATCGCGGCCCAAAGCCTCCCGGAGGGTGGTTTGCAGGTGTGTGTTTCATTCAAAGCGGCGGGCTGAGGCGACAGATCGACCATCTCGACTTGCGCCCCCCAAGGGGGTGCTTCGCGAGGGAGGGTGCCGCAGTGGCGCGAGCCTTTATGAAGCGCTTGCGGGGGGTCGGCGGCGTAGCCCCGTTTCTATCGAAGGCTCTCATCGTAACAGACAAATTCCAATAGATTCCCCTCCGGATCAGCGAAGTACAGCGAGCGAACATGTAACCAGGCGTGTTCAGTCGCCAACACCGATAGACCCAAGCCCTCGAGGCGCTTTTTCTCGGATTCGTAATCTTCCAGCGCTATATTGAGCGCAATATGATGGAGGGTGGTCTCTTCCGGGCTCAGTTGTGTAGACTTTGTCTCGATGAAGTCCAGGTTCATGGCGCTAAAGAGGGCCAAGTTCTGGGTATGACCGCCAAAGCCTTCGGCGATCTTGAAGAAAACAAAACTCTCATCCCGCCTGAGCACTTCAAGGCCAATCACTTCTTCGTAAAACTTGTGCATGGCGTCAAGGTCGTTGACGCGGATGGACACTTCGCCCAGTCCTTTGATCCGACGGTCTGATTTGTTCATGGTGCCTCCTATGAGACTGATTCAAATCAATAACATAATCCTTTTATGACAAGAATGCTATGGTTGAGCCTGACAAAGAAATCCGCCCCGTCCTACCAAGCATCGGCCAGCACGCGCTCGCCGCTGGGGGGGGAGCAGAGTCTCCGACAAAACCGACCCCACACGACCCAATTACGAGCGACTTGAGGAAGATCCTCGGCCCTTGCCCTTCAATGCAGAGCCCTTATGTTTTTTGGGGCTGCCTTCAAGCCGCTGTCGATACTCCTGCAGGGGGTAAGGATTCACCTCGGCCGAGCCAGAGATGTTTTTGTTGGAACGATACATGAAGGGTTGATCCAAATCGCGAATGAGGCGATCCAGGTAAATGTAGATGAGGGGGAGGAGGGTGACCAGGAAATACTCGGCTACCACGGTTTTAAAGTTGGCTGCCAGAAGCAAGAGCAATGTGCTGCCGACCAGCAAGTCAAGCAAGGCGTACCCGACCGGAATAAATGAAGTGCGCTCAATGACATCCGCGCGAGTAATCGAGCGGCGCAGGTTATGGACCTCGCCCATGCAACGAATCGTGTAATTAACTCCTGCAGCCGACTGCATTCTGGTTACCACACCCCTGAAGTCATTCAGCGCAGTGTAGCATTCATCCACACCAACGTGCCCCATGAACCAATCATCGACGGTGGAAACCAAGCGGTGAAACTTTGGTTTAAAATCGCTCACATCCGACTCCTTGTTCATCGCAATGACCACCTCGACAGTGTCGCCGATGGTCTCGAGGCACGTGGCGATCTCGCCTGGAATTTTCTCGCTTTCCTTGTAGTCGGTCAGGACGCCAGCCAGCATGAAGCCGATGATCAGGGATACCACTGTAAGAAAGGGGGACACTTCGCTGAACTCGATCACCCCTTTCAGGTGCAAGACGTTATCGCGCACGAAGACGAGGGCAACCACCAATGCTACGTAGGGCAAAGTTGTAACCACTAATTTCCACTTGATCATTCCATCCTCCAATTGCCTAAATATTTTCTGCGTTCTTGGTAAACACCGGGTTCCTGGAATTGATACCAATTTATCACAAACCTTGACACTCACGAGAGTCAAGCTAGAATGGTTTCATGAAAACCGACTTTTTCACTTATCCCCGTTTTATCAGTCTCTTCCTGCGCATCAAACTACTCAATCTAAGCTCGCGCTTCCCGCCCCTGCCGGGCGGCGTCCTGGATGAGCAAACTGCCCTGATGCGCCGGGCGCAGGCAGTGCTGGGAGAAATACCCCTCGATCAAGTCTCGCCTGCCCAGGCACGGCTCAACTTTCACAAGAGTTTTGCGCTGCTCAAAAGTGTCGGCGGGCTCTTCGAAAAAGTGGAGTCCGTCCGGGAGCTGACCATCCCGGGACCAGCTGGTGAGATACCAGCGCGCCTCTACAAGCCCGGCAAGGGAACAGCCTATTCCCTGTTCGTATTTCTGCACGGCGGCGGCTGGGTGATCGGTGACCTGGATACAGCCGATAATATGGCGCGCTTCCTGTGCCGGCATGTAAACTGCGCCGTGGTTTCGGTGGATTACCGCCTGGCTCCCGAGCACATCTTCCCGGCGGCGGTGGAAGATTGCCTGGCAGCGGTTCAGTGGGCGGTGGCACACGCGGGTGAACTGGGCGGGGACCCCAAGCGGGTACTGGTGGGGGGTGATTCTGCGGGCGGCAACCTGACGGCCGTGGTGGCCCAGATGAGGCGGCAAAAAGGCGTTCCCCCGCTGGCGGGGCAGGTGCTGTTCTATGCAGGAATAGATGGAGCAAACCTGGATACTCCCTCTTATAAGGAATTTGACGGGCATTCTTATAACCTGCCCAAGCAGGACGTGGAATGGTTCCTGGAGCAGTATACGCCCAATCCCAAAGACCGGCTGGATGTGCGAGTCTCGCCGCTGCTGGCAGACGACCTGGGCGGGCTGCCACCTGCGCTGGTGGTGACGGCTGAGTTCGACGTGCTGCGCGACGAAGGCGAAACGTACGCCCGGCGCATGCAGGAGGCGGGGGTGAAGGTCAAGTTAATGCGCTGCAATGGGATGGTGCACGGCTTCCTCAGCACGATCGGGCTGATCAAGCGGGCCACGCAGTATTTCGAGCAGGTGGCAGAAGAGATCCGGAAGATGGCGGCTTGAGTTTTCCACGGGCGGGATGGCCCGGCGGAAGCCTGAAACCGGCTAGTGCACCAAAGCGATGAGCAAGGGGATAAGCTGCCTGGCGCCATCCAGATTCGGCGCGTCTCCGATCGCCACCATCACTGCGGCTTTTCCCTTCAATAAAACCCACAATTGCATGGCGTCGGCGCCGTTGGTCGTAAATGCCTCATCTCCCAATCCGCTGACGGGTGTTACCGCGGAGCCATGTAATTGGTTGATTTGATAATCAGCTTCGGGGGCAATGACCAGATAGGCAAAATAGGCATTCCCGGCACCGTCCTTGCCGGTGTTGTAATTACACCCGCTATCCGTCCCGGCATCATTAAAATGAAAAGGTTGAGGGTTCCCGACGAGGTTACGACCCAGGACATTCGTGATCGCACTGGTCGGGATGGCACTGCAGATATCAATTTTACTTAAGTCCATGTTCGTATTTCCTGATGTGGTTGCTACGGGTATGGTAGGTACTTGTATGGTCGCGGCTGGGATAGTCGCTATTGGTATTGAAGGTGCTGCGGTACCACCGAGACCACAGGCGAGCGTTGACAGGATAAGCGCCAGCATGCCCATCAACATTAATGGAAAACGAACGGTCTGATTTCTATCCATATTAATAATCTCCTACTAGGTTTGTTACCGGTAAAAAACCGCTCGGGGGAGTCGGTGTTATCGATAATCAGGGACTATTTTACTCCAATTTGGGGGTTTATGCCCGCCTCGCATTAGCGGTTCGAAGGTGCGACCCCTTTGCCCCCCTTCATCCCCCATTTCAAAGTACTGAATGGGGGGAGGAAGTTCGGCTTCGGCGGCGAGGTCCGGGCATGGGCAAATGATCTGGATGTGCCGGTGATATGATCATGCGCTTTTCCTTAATCCAAGCAAGGATGGGAAGGAATAGCGCGGGATAGAAGCAACCGAGTAAGCCGCGCCGGTGAGGATGGATTCAGCAGCCAACTGTCCACTTCGAATTGCCGGCCCAATCCCTTCACCCATATCGAGGGTCGCCAACCCAAGCGCATCCCCCACCAGGAACGCATTACCAATCCGAATCTCCGGCAAGTTCTGGCGCAGGTAATAACTGTGACCAACCGGCTTATATTCATGGTCACATATCAGACCTGTCTCATCTAACCTCTTAACCAACAAATTCCAATGATTTTTAAGCGTGTCTCCGCGGCGTTTAAGGTGCTGCATGGAACCACCCAGGCCGATATTGACATAACCGTCCTTTTTGGGAACAACCCAGGCATACCCGGGCAGTTTATTTTCAAAGAACCAGAGTTTGCAACGGGTGTCCTTTACATCAAATTGAAATTCCTCTTCCTGTGCAACTATAAGAGAGTTCTGCAACCTTGGAGAGTTCTTGCTGAAAAAAGCCTGGTAAACCGGGCAGTGGGTTCCTCCCGCGCCTACCAGGAAGTGCGCTGAGAATTCATTGTCAACCACGTATTCATCGTTTTCCAACCGGATTTCACGTACATCGTGAATATGGAATTCAGGGTCAGCCATCTGCAGCAACCATTGGTCAAACTCAAAGCGGCGGATGGAATATTGGTGGGTTGGTAATTTGAATTTTAACCCGTTGATCGAGACATCAAAACTGGTAAATTCAGTTAACCCAAAGGGATAACTATTAGCATCCATATCCACCCACTTGAGCACCTGGGGGGTTACCCAGCCTGCGCAAGGTTTAAAACGCGGAAATCTGGACTTATCGAGCACAATGCAACTGACATTATTTTGCTTCAAACGCCTGGCACAGGCTGCACCTGCCGGACCCCCGCCAATAACAAGCACATCGGTTTTGATCATATACAGCTTTTAAGATAAACGGCAGTCTGGCTGCGGCGTCCCATGGCGGGTAAAGACGATCTGCCAGAGTTGGTTGTTTCGCGAGCGGAACGCACCTGCGCTGGAAAGCAGGTAAAAGCGCCACATGCGATAAAAACGCTCATCATAATCCTTCTTTAATTCAGGCCAGGCTTTTTCAAAATTAGCATGCCAAGCCATTAGCGTTCGATCATAATCAGGACCGAAGTTGTGCCAATCTTCCATTACGAACCGGCCTTCCAAGGCCTTGCCCAATTGTGCGATGGATGGGAGCATTCCATTCGGGAAGATATATTTGTCGCTCCAGGGTTCACCCGTGGTGATGCTGAGATTGCTGCCAATGGTGTGAACGAAAGCAATGCCATCCTTTTTTAAACAACGATCCACCACCTGCATATAATCAGCGTAATTTTTATAGCCGACATGCTCCATCACCCCAATCGAAATCACTGCGTCGTACGTGCCCGTCACTTCACGGTAATCCTGCAGGCGCAATTCCACCGGTAATCCTTTACAAAGCTCCATTCCCAGGGCTACCTGTTCTTTTGAAACGGTCACGCCCAGAACGGAGGCGTTGTATTTCCCGGCTGCATATTTGGCAAAACTTCCCCAGCCGCAGCCTAATTCCAGAATGCGCATACCTGGTTGAACACCAATCTTCCTGCAAACGAGTTCCAGCTTGGCTTCCTGAGCCTCATCCAGGTTGCGGGCATTTTTCCAATAGGCACAGGTATAGTTAAGGCGTTTATCCAGCATGGCAAGGTACAGGTCATTGCCCAGGTCATAATGCTTTTCGCCCACCTCAAAAGCCTTTGCAGACGACTGCCGATTGAACAACCTGGCTCTTAAAACCTGGAAAACCAGGCGCAGATTATTTTGTATTTTTTCATCCAGACGCGCTTTAAGCACCCGGTTAATGAACTCGTCAATCGATTCGCAATCCCACCAACCATCCAGATAGGCTTCCCCCAGACCCAAGGATGAATCACGCAAGACGCGGTCATACAGGCGATCATCATGAACCTGCAAATCCCAGGGGTGGCTGCCATTGATCTTTACATCGGCCAAATCCAGTAAATCGCGAATCACAGTTTCTGACTTTGCCATATATCTTCTCCAAAATTAAGGTTGTTTACGACTAATTTATCATCCGACCGGATTTATGCTTATGTTAACCCCCCTTGTATAAATTTGGTTCGAACCAGAGGCCGGATGCTCATCAAATATTCAAGAAGTATTTATCACAACCATAAAAAAGCCGGAGATTGGATGAGGCAGGTACCCAATCTCCGGAATGGATATTTGATTGACAGTTGTGATTTTTATATATCCAAGTTCCTGACGGCCTTGGCGTGGGTCTGGATGAAGCGCTTGCGCGGGTCCACGGCGTCGCCCATGAGCATGTCGAAAGTACGGTCAGCTTCGGCAGCGTCGTCGACCGACACCTGCAGCAGGGTGCGGTTGAGCGGGTTCATGGTCGTATCCCAGAGTTGGGTCGGGTTCATCTCGCCCAGACCTTTATAACGCGACAGGCTGACCTTGTCGGGGCTAACGCCCAGTGATTTAAGCAGCTTGTCTTTGTCGGCATCGTTATATGCGTAATGGACCTGGTTCTTGTAAGCCAAGCGATAGAGCGGCGGCTGGGCGATATAGAGGTGACCATCGTCGATCAGGGTGGGCATGTAGCGGAAGAAGAAGGTCAGCAGCAGGGTGCGAATGTGCGAGCCGTCCACGTCAGCATCCGTCATGATGATGATGCGCCCGTAGCGCAGACCCTCGAGATCAAAGTTATCGCCGATGCCGGTGCCGAGGGCTGAAATGAGCGCCCTGACTTCGTTGTTCCCCAGGATCTTATCCAGGCGGGCACGCTCGGTATTCAGAATTTTGCCGCGCAGGGGCAGGATGGCCTGGAAATGCCGGTCGCGGCCCTGCTTGGCCGAGCCGCCAGCCGAGTCACCTTCCACGATGTAGAGTTCGGTTTTAGTTGAATCGCGCTGGGAGCAGTCTGCCAGTTTGCCGGGCAAGGTTAGACTCTCCAGGGCGGATTTGCGGATGACCAGGTCACGCGCCTTGCGGGCGGCGTCGCGGGCGCGCGCCGAGGTGAGACACTTGGCAATAATGGCTTTGGATGATTGTGGGTTCTCTTCGAGAAACGTTCCGAAGGCCTCGCCCACCACCTGTGTGACGTAGGTCTGCACTTCGGGGTTCATCAACTTTACTTTGGTTTGCGACTCAAACTGCGGGTCCGGGTGTTTGATGCTGACAATGGAGGTCAGACCCTCACGCGTGTCATCACCGGAGAAGTTCGGGTCAGCTTCCTTGAGCAGCCCTCCTTTGCGGGCATAATCGTTGACCACGCGGGTCAGGGCTGCCCGCATCCCGGTCAGATGTGTTCCGCCGTCCACCGTGTTGATGGTATTGGCGAACGAGTAAATGGACTCGGTATATGCGTCAGTGTACTGAACGGCGAACTCAATACCAATGCCTTCGATCTCTTTATCGGCATACACCACCGGGTGCAAGGTCTCACGGTTGCGGTTCAGGTAGCGCACGAAAGAGGTGATACCGCCTTCAAAGTAGAAAGTCATTTCACGGTTGGAGCGCTCGTCGAGGAAGTAGATGGTGGTACCGCGGGTGACAAAGGCCATCTCGCGGAAGCGCTGGACGAGAGTGTCGAAGCGGTATTCGAGCGCTTCGGTAAAAATCTGCGGATCAAACTTGAAGGTGGTGCGGGTGCCGTGTTCTGCGGGTTTGGCCTTGCCGATCACCTTGACCGGCTCCTTCGGGTGGCCGCGTTCATAGCGCTGGAAGTGGACCTTACCATCGAGCCGGACTTCCACCTCGCACCACTCCGAAAGGGCGTTGACGGCGCTGACGCC
>Ga0209048_10001327_pt1 | contig 25541 bp, 25 predicted proteins | sample FrelakmetCRP12CR_FD_187146 | JGI IMG/M metagenome (GOLD analysis project Ga0209048, IMG submission 187146) | Freshwater lake sediment microbial communities from the University of Notre Dame, USA, for methane emissions studies - CRP12 CR (SPAdes)... | ecosystem: Environmental > Aquatic >... | reverse complement strand
CGGCGACGGACTGCGCCCGCCGGCGACGGACTGCGCCCGCCGGCGACGGACTGCGTCCGTGCCTGTCGTCAACCGTCCGGCCGGACCGCCCGCACCAGGGCGTCGACCGCGACGCGGTCCCCGGCGTCGGTGGTCACCGTGCGCTGAACCCGCTCGGCGCGGTCGACCCGGAGACCGTCCAGCTCCGATGCGACGTCGTCCGGGGTGAAGAGGACGGCCGGGTCCTGGGGGCCGCCGTAGCCGTCGGTGAGGTTCGCCAGATCGTGGCCGACGACGAGCAGCGTGCCCCCGGCGGCCACGGCGGCCGCCGCCTTGCTGAGCACGACACCGCGTGCGGGGGCCGCGAGCTGCAGGTAGAACACGATGACGAGGTCGTAGACCCCCTGCGGGGGGTTCCACGCGAGCAGGTCGGCCGCCACCCATTCGACGTCCGCGCCGCGATCAGCGGCGAGGCGCCGGGCCTTCTCCAGGCCGCGCTCGGAGAAGTCCACACCCGTCACCTGCCAGCCGCGGGTGGCGAGCCACACCGCGTTGCGCCCCTCGCCGCACGCTAGGTCGAGGGCCCGACCGGCTGGCAGGAGCTCGACCTCCCGAACGAGGAACTGGTTGGGCTCGGCCCGCCAGACGAGCTCGTCGCCCTGGTACCGGGCATCCCACGCGTCACGATCCATCGGCGGGCCTCCGGTGCGGGGTCGAACTCGTGGCAGGATACCCCGAGGGGTAGGTTGGGGGCGAGGCAGGCAGCGATGAGCTCTCGGCTCGTGTCGGCCGGCCTGATGTGGTCTGCAGCACCCGATGGGCGCGCAGCCCTGGGGGGCGCTTCGCTACCCTCTGTGCGTGCCCCGCTCCGACGCCTTCCACCGAACGGGCCTGTTCTCGTGGGCCCAGGACGTCGGCTACCCGGTCGTCTGCTACGCCGAGTGCGACGTGGACCGGCTCGGGCGGCCCGTGGTGGAGCTCCTGTCCTGGTACCGCCGGTCCTACGAGGACCCGGCCTCGGGATGGGGTGCCAGCGGGCATGACTGCCTGTACGCAACGGCAGACCTCCGGCGGGTCGAGTGGTGGTCGTGGACGACCGGCTTCGGCTCCTACCCGGAGGTGCAGCGGCACTGGGACCTCGGCAACGGCGAGGCCGAGGCGCTGGCCGACGCCGTAGCCCGTGGGGACGCAGCTGGGGCATGCCGCGTCGTGGCCGGCGTCGTCGCGCGCGATCTGCGGATCGCGCTGATCCGTGCGTCGGACCTGACCCGGCTGGACGACGCGGGGAATCCGGATCTGGCCGAGGCGGCCACGGCCTACGGCTTCGCCTCGCGGGCCGACCTGGGCTTCTGAGCTCCGGCGCCGGCCGCCGGGAAGACGGGGCTGCTTGTATCGCGGCGCCTGATCAGCCACCGTGGAGCGGTCGTGGCCCGTCCGGAATCCCCCCGCCGGCTGCTGGCCGCGGCGCACCCGATCCTGGGACCGCGCCGGGGCCGTGTGGCCGCCACCCTGCTCGGCGTCGCCGCCTGCGCCTCCGTCTCGGCGGCGGCCACGGCTCATGTCCCCGGCCGAGCAGCCACGGGTGACCTCGCTGCTCTCGCCGTCGCACGGGAGCACCTCGCCTACGAGACCGTGCTGATCGACGGTGTCGTCCCGCGACTCGGGCCCGTAGACGCGGCAGCGGCCCGTCGGGTACGCGACCTCACCGCCGGGTTGGACGCGGAGCTCGCAGCGCGACTCGCACGCGCCGGCGTGGGCCCGGGCCAGGCGCGAGCCCTCTGGCAGGCCCGGATCGGCGACGGCACGCCGCGACCAGGGCAGCCCGTGACCTTCTCCTGCACGCTCCACCGGCGTGAGAGCGACGCGGCCGACCTGGTGGGCACCGCCCGCGACGCCCTGTCCAACGAGTTGGCGAGCATCGAGCTCGGCCTGCTGGTCGAGGGCCGCCAGCTGGCGGGTCAGCTCGGGTCCGCCCCCGACCTGGCCCGGGCCATCGACCGCGACCAGCGCGACGCCCTGCACCAGCTGGCGCCCCTGCTCCTCCCCACCGACCGGGATTTCGCCGCGACCGCCTGACTGGCGGCTCGGGTGGCCTTCCACCCCCCGGCCGAGCCTGCCCCTGGGCGGGGCGGAGCCGGACTGCGCCGTCGAGCGATCAGTAAGTTGCCACTTACGTAAGTTCTGACCTACGGTAACGCCGTGGAGGCAGCGCTGCGGGCGATCGCCGAGCCCAGACGACGCGAGATCCTGCGTCTGCTCCGTGACGGGGAGCTCGCCGCAGGCGAGCTGGCCGCGAGTTTCGACATCAGCCGCCCGGCGGTTTCCCAGCACGTGCACGTCCTCCTCGACGCGGGGTTGCTCGTCGAGCGTCGCGAGGGGACGCGGCGCCTCTACCGGGCGCGCCCGGAGGGGCTCGCCGACGTGCGGGCGTTCCTGGAGGACTTCTGGGGGAGCGGCCTGGATCGACTGAAGGACACCGTGGAACGAGACCGGGGGAGGGCCCGACATGACCGACACTGAGGGAACGATCGAGCGCGAGATCCGGATCGAGGCGAGTCCGGAGGCGGTTTTCGCCTACTTCACCGATCCAGCCAAGATGCGGCGCTGGATGGGGCTGGACGCAAAGCTCGACCCGGTGCCCGGCGGCGTCTTCAGGGTTGACATCAACGGCCGCGATGTCGCCCGAGGCGAGTTCGTCGAGGTGACCGCGCCCGCGCGGGTCGTCTTCACGTGGGGGTGGGAAGCCGACGGACACGCCATCCCGCCGGGATCGACGACCGTGGAGGCAACGCTGACCGCCGATCGCAACGGGACCCTCGTGCGGGTGGTGCACCGTGGCCTCCCGGGCGAGGAGGCCGTCGCCGGGCACGCCGAGGGTTGGGACCACTTCCTCCCCCGACTGGTGGACGCTGGATCGGGCCGGGACCCGGGACCCGACTCCTGGGCCGACTGACCGGGGCCGCCGCGACGGGTCGCTCTGGCCGCCGGACCCCGGCCGGCCGTCCAACAGCCGAACGGCTCAACCAGGCGGACCGCCGGCGCCGGTGCCGAGGGCTGCCTCCGCGCAGAGGTCTGCCACGCCGCGCTCACCCTCAGGGGTCGCGCCCGGAGCTCGCGGCACGGAGCACCCGAGGCACCCGCCCGTCCGGGGGTGCGCCCCCGTGGACCGGGTCGTGGGCCGGCGAGCGTCAGGCGAAGATGGCCACGACGCCACCGGCGGGTGGGTTGGCGCCGAGCGACCCCTGGAAGGTCGCGTCGCCGTAGGCGAAGATCCCGCCGTCGCTGGCCACCAGCCAGTACCCCTGACCGGTCGGGGTGGGCAGCATGTCCACGATCGGCTTGTTGAGTCTGGTCCCGCCGGTCGAGCCGTAGAACTTCGCGTCGCCGAAGGCGAAGATCCCCCCGTCCCGGGCCACGAGCCAGTAGCCCTTGCCGGTCGGGGTCGCGGCCATGGAGACCACGGGCTGGTTGAGCTTGATGTTCCCGGTCGACCCGTAGAACTTGGCATCAGGCCCGAAGGCGAAGATGCCCCCGTCGCTGGCCACGAACCAGTAGCCGGCGCCACTCGGGACGGCGGCCATGGAGACGACCGGCTTGTTGAGCTTCATGTTGCCGGTCGAGCCGTGGAAGACGGCGTCGCCGTAGGAGAACACACCACCGTCGGCGCCGAGGAGCCAGTACCCGTGGGCTGACGGCGTCCGGGCGATGGCGACGATCGGCGCGTTGAGGCGGGTCCCGGACAGCGAGCCGTGGAACTTGGCGTCTCCGAACCCCTCGACGGCGCCGTCCACGCAGACCAGCCAGCACCCCTGCCCGCTCGGCGTTCCGGCCGCGCCCACGACCCACAGGGCCGGGTGGGCACCCCCGAACATCCCGGCGTGGTTGAAGTTCGTCACGGTGCCGGCGCCGCTGACGAGGCAGTACCCCGGCTGTGCGGTCGGGGTCGGAGGCGGGGGCGGGCTGTAGGTCTGCCCTCCGGTCCCCCACAGCATGTCCTTGCCCGTGGCGGCCGTCGTGTGAGGGCGCTTGGCGAACACGCCCAGCGCGGGGTAGCTCGCACCGAGGATCTGCGCGCCGTCCGCGGCCAGCCACGTGTCGAGGATGTCCGTGTAGACGCTCCGGAAGTCGACGTCGTGCACGAGGTTGCCGTTGTCGTCGAGGTTCACCAACGATGGGTAGCTGCCGTGCAGGCCTCCCTTCACGCCGGGCCCCATGACGAGCATCGCCCCGGCGGTGCCGTGGTCGAAGCCATTCGACTTGTTGGGCTCCACCCGGCGGCCGAACTCGCTGAACGTGGCCACGGTGACCGCGCCGGCCCACCGAGGGTCCAGGCTGGCCCAAAAGGCATCCAGGGCGTCATCGAGCTGACCGAGGAGGTCGCCCTGGTCGACGAGCTCGTTGGTGTGCGTGTCGAAGGAGCCGTACTCGGCCCCGATGACGCGAACGCCGAGGTTGGCGTTGATCAGCCGGGCGGCGAGGATCATCTGCGAGTTCAGGCTGCCGTCGGGGAGGGCCGGGTTGTAGGAGCCCGACACCTCGCTCACGACCTCGAGCGCGGCCCGTCCGGAGCCCGTCACCGCGTCGCCCCACGGCCCGATCCCGCTCGCCGAGGCGCCGAGCGTGGACAGCGCGTCGAACATCCGGGCGTCGCTCGGGTCCGAACGGTCCCCACCGAAGGCGCTGCCGAGGCTGGTGGGAAGGCTGATGCCGACCGTCTTCGCCCCGATGAGATGGAGGGGTGTTGACGTCCCGATCATCACGCCCCGCAGGTCGCCGTCGTCGAGCCCGTCGGTGTAGCGGCCGAGCCACCCGGTGGCCGGGTTGGGGTTGAGGGTGGCCGACATCCAGGTAGCCATGGACGAGAAGTGGCTCATGTCCGCGCCGTCGTAGCCAACCCCCTGCACGATCGCCACCTGGCCGGCGTCGTAGCGGCCCTTGAGCTTGGGCAGCTTCGGGTGGAGGCCGACCTGACCGTCCAGGTGGATCACCTGGCTCTGGGGGATCGCCAGCCCCTGGCGGATGCCGTAGTAGCTGGAGTCCCCGTAGGGAACCAGCATGTTCATGGCGTCGTTGCCGCCGGCCATGGTGATGACGACCAGGATCCCGTCGTCGGGCCCGACCGGCGAAGCGGCCCAGGCGGGCAGGGAGAGGTAGCGGCTGGCGGCGACGGTGACGCCGCTCGCCAGGGCCGCCTGCAGGAACCGTCGCCTGCTCATGCCGGCGGGGGTCGGGGCCACGCTCAGCTGGGCGCGGATCTCCTCGTACTCGGGCTCAGCTGCCATGGGCTACGCCGTCTCCTCGGGTGTCCTGGCCGGTCATGCGAGTTGGAACTCGGGCGTGAGCTGCGACATGGTGATCAGGTTGTCCCGTTCGGCCCAGCCGTTGGCCGCCCGCTCACCGGTCAGCCATTGCGCCATCCACTGGGTGGTGTGGGAGGTGGGGCTCCAGATGCCGAAGGCGCCGAGCGCCTCTGCCACCGCGTCGCCGGCCGTCTTGGCCTTCGTGTCGTTGAGCAGACCGGCCGGTGCGTTCCAGGTGATGTTCCGCGCGAAGTTGGCACGGGCCTGGTAGGCCGAGAAGCCGATCCAGTACGCGTTCTGGCCCCATCCCGCGACATTGGGCGGGTACAGCAGGGTCTGGCCCATGTCGTCCGAGTACCACTCGGGGTGGGAGGCCTGGGCCGTCATGCCCGCGTGGCGCATCGCTGCGATCATGTAGTCGGTGGGGCTGCGGACCAGGCCCTGTTTGGCGGCCGGCGAGTAGAAGGCGGGGTGGTTGAACACGGCCCGGAGCAGCGCGGTCATGTCCAGGTCGGTTGCGGCGAGGAAGCTGGCCGTGAGGCTGTCGAGGACCGCCGGCTCGGGGTTCGGGTAGGCGAAGAAGCTCCAGACCTTGTTGGCGATCCATCGGGCACAGATCGGCCCAACCCGGGCGTCGGTGCAGATGATGTCGATGATGTCAGTGCCCGTCAGGTTCCCGGTGCGCCCGAGGAAGGTCTTCGTCCCGGTGTCGTGCTCGGCGGCGTGGAACTCGAAGGTGCCGCTCGTGCTCAGGCCGTAGCCGGTCCACGCCCTGGCCGAGTTCACGACGTCGGCCTGGGTGTAGTTCCCGATGCCGAGGGTGAACAGCTCCATCAACTCCCGGGCGAAGTTCTCGTTCGGGCTCCCGGCGACGTTGTACCGGTTGTCGAGGTACACCAGCATCGCCGGGTCGACGGCCACGGCTTGGGTGAGAGCGTGGAAGCTGCCCATGCCCTGGCTACGGAACAACTGCAGCTGATCCCACATCTGGTTCGCCGAGCACTTGTCCATGCTGGAGACGAAATGCCCGTGCCAGAAGAGCACCATCTTCTCGGCGAGGGGCGCTGGTGTCGTCCGCATGCGTTCCATCCACCACTGGTAGACGGCGACGAAGCGGTCCCATTCACCCTTGGTCGGGTCGCTCAACTCGGGAGGAGCCGTCACGCTCGGGACCTGCGAGCGGTCGAGCACGTGCTCGACGGCGGCGGCGATGGTCCCGCTGACCAGTGCGTTCACCTCCGCGAGGCTGGGGGCGAACCCGGCCCGCCGGAGGAGGTGGTTGATGTCGTCTTGGCTGGCACCCATGTCGTGCGGGACGGCTCCTGGTCCTCTTGTGGGTCGCGCGGCGGGCGAGCATCCGGTCCCCCCGGGCGACCCCGGTCCTGACCCGTGGTTCTTCGGCGGGTGAGGTCCTCGACCAAAGCGCGAATTCGCGCGCTCCGTGGTCGAGCAAGGCCGGGGGACCCACGCCCCCGGGCCGTCAGGCCCGCGGCCCGGCCGACCCCCCCGGACCATCAGGCCGGGCGGTCCGGCCGACCCCCCCCGGACCGTCAGGCCCGGCGGCCGAAGAGTGCGAGCAGCCTGGTCTGGGGGTCGGCGCCGTCGAGCACCGGAACCGGTCGGTCGAACAGGCCCGACTCGTGCAGCTTCGAGGCGTACGGCGCCGCTCGCCGGTAGATGACGTCCACCAGCTCGGGATCCAGGGTCTCCTCCGTCCCGGTGGCGCGGGCCAGGTCCCACGTGTGCACGAGGAGGTCCGAGGTCATCTCCCAGCAGTAGCCGGCTGCGTCCCGGTCACCGTAGGAGAGGTGCACGGTGCGGTCGAGGGCGCCGGGGACCTCGAGGGCGGCGACGGCGCCAGCCGCTGCCGCGTCCCAGGTGGCAACCGGGTCGTGCCCCAACTGGTCCCCGTCGAAGCGGTCGCCGACGTCGGGCAGGGTCATCCCTGCGATGAGCGGCGGGACCCACAGCTGCTCGACCGTGAGATGGTTGACCAGGGCCCGCACGTCCCACGCTCGGCAGGGCGTCGCGTCGTGCCACTGCCGGGCAGCAACGCGTTGCACCCGGCGACCGAAGCCGTCCATCGATCGTCGGTGGAGCTCGAGGAGGTCGCTCACGGGCGGCAGGTCTACCCGACGGGCGTCCCCGTGGCCATCGGCCCACGCGGTTAGGGTCCGGTCGCCACGATCGTCGGTCCCTGGGTGCCATGCGCCCAGGGCGGCCCTGAGGGGGAGGCGCCACGATGGCTGCGAGGATCATCACGATCTCTGCGTCGTTCGGCGCCGGAGGAAGCGTGATCGGGCCGGCCGTGGCCGAGCGGCTGGGCCTGCCGCTCATCGACCGGGCGATCCCGGCCGCCGTCGCCGAGTCGCTCGCCGTGCCCCTTCAGCGAGCCCTCGCCCACGACGAGCGCCCGCAGTCCGCCATCGGCCGGATCCTGGCCAAGTTCGCCACCGCGGCTGTCCCCTACGGTGGCGGTCCTGTGGTGGCCCAGGAGATGATCGAGGATCCCGACGTCTTCAAGTCCCGCACCGAGGCGGTGATCCGACGGGTCGCCGACACGACCGGCGGGGTCGTGATCGGACGGGCAGGGGCGATCGTGCTCGCCGGCCGTCCGGGCTCCCTGCATGTCCGCCTCGACGGTCCCCGCGACGCTCGTCTGGAGCGCGCGGCCGCGACGGAAGGGTTCGAGCCCGCCGAGGCGGCCCGATACCTGGATGACAGCGACCGGGCCCGGGAGGCGTACGTGCGCCACTTCTACCGGTGCGACCCCCGCGACCCCCGTCACTACCACCTGGTGATCGATTCCACGGTTGTCCCCATCCAGACGTGCGTCGAGCTGATCCTGCTCGCGGCCAGGGCCGTGGCCGGGGGCGGCTGACCCGCCGCCCGGCTACGACGGCAGGCCAGCCCGAAGCCGGGCGGCCGCCGCCCTCAGGTCCCGGCTCGGCACGGTGGTGCCCCGCGCCAGGTCGAAGTCCGCGAGCTCGTTCACGCCGAACACGTGGACGTGCCGGTGGGGGACCTCCAAACCCGGCGATCATCACCCCGATCCGGGCCGGGGAGAACGCCGCCTCGATGGCCCGGCCGACCGTGTTTGCGACGTCCATGAGGTGATCCCGGAGGTCCTTCGGACAGTCGAGCCAGTGGTCGACCTCGAGCCGGGGCACCACCAGGGAGTGACCTGCTGTGAGGGGGTTGATGGACAGGAACGCGACGCACTCGTCGTCCCGCCACACGAACTCCGCGGGCAGGTCCCCGTCGATGATCCGGGTGAAGAGCGTGGGCGCGCTGGCGGAACCTCCCGGCTCCACCACGGGGACCGGGCTCCCCGGAATGCTTCGCCTTGCTAAGTTGTTGTCCGAGCAGATGTCACCCGATCCACCGCCCGCCGAGCCCCGGGCGGCGTCGGAGGACGGCGTCGGGGACGACCCTCCCGTGGCCAGCGCCCCGAGCGGTCTGTCCGGTGCAGTCGTCGCCTTCCGCCACCGCGACTTCACCCTGTTCTGGATCGGCGCCTTCGTGTCCAACATCGGCACGTGGATGCAGGCCGTCACCGTTCCTTACGTCCTCTACCAGCTCACGGGGAGTGCCGTCTGGGTCGGTCTGGCCGCATTCCTCGGCCTGTTCCCCGGCGTCATCCTCGGGCCGGTGGCGGGGCCGCTCGCCGACCGACTGCCACGCCGCCAGCTGTTGCTCTGGAGCCAGGTGGTCCAGGCCTCCCTCGCCTTCGCCCTCTGGGGGTCATGGGAGGCCGGGTTCCGCAGCCCCGGCCTGCTCCTGGGCCTGATCGGGCTCAACGGCCTGGTCTTCGGGGGCACCATGCCCGCCTGGCAGGCCTTTGTCGCCGAGCTCGTGCCCCGCGACGAGCTGCTCAATGCCGTCGCGCTCAACTCGGCCCAGTTCAATGGCGCCCGCGCCATCGGCCCGGCGATCGGCGGTGCCGCTCTCGCCGCCTTCGGCCCGTCCTGGGCCTTCCTGCTCAACGGCCTGTCGTTCTTCGCCGTGATCGCCGCCCTGCTCCTCGTGCGGCTGCCGTACGCCCGCCAGGTGGTGACCGGGGTGGCCTTGAGCGTCCGGGCCATCAACCACGAGTTCGTGGCGGGCGCGCGCTACACGCGCCGCCACGCCGGGATCCTGCTCGCCGTGGCCCTGGTGGCCGTGGTGTCGTTCGTCGGGAGCCCGATCTTCCAGTTGCTCCCGATCGTGGCCACCCAGGTGTTCGCCGTGGGTCCGGGCCTCTACGGGTTGCTCACCGCCGCCTACGGCGTGGGCGCCGTGGTCGGCGCATCCGCGCTCGGCGTGATGGGCTCCCGGTTCCGGCGCAGCCGAATCACCGTTGGGGCGCTGTGCGTCTTTGGCCTCGGCCTCGCCGGTATCGGCGGCTCGCCGGCGTTCGGCCTCGGCGTTGCCGCCGTGCTGGTGACCGGCGTCGGGTTCCTGTGCACGGTCGCCACACTGATGACGAGCGTCCAGGTGCTCGTGGCCGAGGAGATGCGAGGCCGCGTCCTCAGCCTCTACATGATGAGCTTGACCGCCATGCTGCCGCTCGGTGCCCTGGCCCAGAGCTGGGTGGCCCAGACCGCAGGGATGCGGGCGGTCGCCGTCGCCGACGGCATCGTGCTGGTCTCGCTCGCCGCCCTCCTCGCGACGCGGCCGGCCGTCGCCGGGGCCCTGGACACCGATGCTCGCCGGGTCCCCTCGGCGATGGCCGCCGCCGACCAGCCCGTCGCCGCCGCTCGGCTCGACGTGGGTACGGCGAGATGAGAGGCCCCCACGGGCACACGCCCTCGGCGCGCGGACGGCGCGGGGGTCGACCGACAGCGGTCCTCGTCGCCTGCGCGCGGCCGCCGGGCCCGCTGGGCTGACAAGCTCTCCGCGATGTCGGTCGCTGCCCGCTCCCTCAGTCCCCTGCCCCCGGTCGAGCGGGTCCGCCCGGGCCTGTGGAGCGTCCCCGTGCCGATCCCGAGCAGCTCGCTGCGCTACGTCTTCGTCTACGTCTTCGAGACCGACGCCGGCCCCTACATCGTCGACACCGGGTGGAACACCGACGATGCCTTCGCAGCCCTTTCCGACGGGCTGGCCCAGGCCGGCACGTCGGTCGAGGAGGTCCAGGGTGTGCTCGTCACCCACATCCACCCGGATCACTACGGGCTGGCCGGGCGGGTGCGCGAGGCCTCGGGGGCATGGGTCGCCCTGCATCCAGCCGATGCCGCCCTGATCACCGACCGCTACGAGGAGCCGAGCGACCTGCTCGGGCGGGTGGGCACCCTGTTGCGTCGCATGGGAGCGCCGGCCGAGGAGCTGGCCTCGCTGCAGAACGCTTCGATGCCCGTCCGGGCCCTGGTCGACGTGGTGCGCCCCGATGTCCTGGTGGAGGACGGCCAGCGCCCCGAGCTCCCGGGATGGGACCTGTCGGCCATCTGGACGCCCGGACACTCGCCCGGCCACCTGTGCTTCTGGGAGCCCGCCAACCGGCTGATGCTGGCCGGTGACCATGTCCTGCCCCGCATCACCCCCAACATCCCGTTCCATCCCCAGGCCGGCGCCGATCCGCTCGGCGACTTCCTTCGGTCGCTCCACAAGCTGGAGGGCTACGACCCCGACGAGGTCCTCCCGGCCCACGAGCACCGCTTCGTCGGCCTCGACGCCCGCCTGGCCGAGTTGGCTGCCCACCACGAGCAGCGCTTCGCTGAGGTCCTGGCCGCCATCCGGGCCGGCGTCACGTCGGCATGGGACATCGCCGCCCGAATGCACTGGTCCCGGCCGTGGGACCGGATCGAGGGGTTCATGCGCCGGGCCGCGGTCGGCGAGGCCATGTCCCACCTGCGCGCGCTCGAGGTCCGTGGGGTCGTGCGCGAGGTCATGGGTGAGCCGTCCCGCTGGGAGGTTCTCGGGGACTGATCCCGGCGGCCGAGTCCGGGCGACCGCCCCGACGCAGGCCCGCTCCGGTCGGGCGCGCCGGTGATATCTCCCCCATAGGGTCGCTCCCGTACTGGCGCGACCCGTCGCGGTGGCCGCGGGAGGGCCGCGGTCAGGCGTCAGCCAGGTTCGTGAAGTCCGGCTCGCGGCGCTCGGCGAAGGCCCGGAGCGCCTCGAGGTTCGCAGGCGCGCCGAGCAGTTCGGCGAAGGCCTCGTCCTCGAGCCGTCGCGCCCGCTGCACGACCGGGGTCCGGGTGTCGAGCATCAGCCGCTTCGTCGCCACGAGCGACGGGATCGGCATACGGGCGATCCGGCCCGCGACCTCGAGGGTCTCGGACAGCAGGGACCCGGCGGGGCACACCCGCCAGGCGATGCCCGACTCGACCGCCTCGGCGGCGTCGATCCACTCGGAGCTCAACAGCACCCACGCCGCCCGCTGCCATCCCATGCGCTGGGGGAACAACGCGCTGCTGGCCGCCTCGGGTGCGACGCCGAGGGCGGTGAACGGCGTCCGCAGCCGGGCGCCCTCGGCGATCAGGACGAGGTCGCAGTGGGCGAGCAGGGTGAAGCCGATGCCCACCCCGATGCCGTTCACCGCCGCCAGGAGCGGCTTCGGGAACGAGGCGAGGGTGTCGACGAGGAGCGGGAACGCGCTGTCCCGTCCCTCCCCGCTCGGGCCCGAACCCGGGCGGTCCCTGGGGTTGCCGAGCGCGGCCATCTCGAAGAGGTCCTGCCCGGCGGAGAACGCCCGGCCGTTCCCGGTCACCACCACCACGGCGACCCCCGGGTCCTGGCCGGCCTCGACGAGCGCATCGCACGCCGCCTGGTACAGCGCGCGGTTGAAGGCGTTGAGCGCCTCGGGCCGGTCCAACGTGAGCACCCGGACGCGGTCGTGATCTTCGATTCGCAGCACCGGGGGAGTCTCGCAGACGAGCCAGGGTGCCCGGATCCCGCCCCCGCCGCCGCGGTGGCGGCCGCCCGGTCGGCCCCTCGCCGTGGCCCTCGAGGCCCTCGCTGCCCTCGCGGCGGCGGGCGTTCGGGCACGCCACACCGAGAGCACCAAGGGGGTGGCGGTGGGCGGCGAGCAGCTCGACGTGGTGGTGGTTGGCGCGGGCCTGGCCGGGCTGAGCGCAGCCCGACGGCTGGTCGCGGCCGGACGGCAGGTCCAGGTCGTGGAGGCCCGCGATCGGGTCGGCGGCCGGGTCCTCAACGCCGTCACCGGCGACGGCACGATCGTGGAGGTCGGCGGCCGGTGGATCGGCCCCGGCCAGGACCGGCTCGGGGCGCTGGCTGACGAGCTCGGCGTCGCGCAGTATCCGACCTACAACGAGGGCGACAACATCCTGGTCTACCGGGACCGGCGGAGCCGCTACCGGGGCACGATCCCGAAGATGCCCGCACCGGTGCTGGCCGCCATCGGGGCCGGACAGCTCCGGCTCGACCGCATGGCCAGGCGGGTTCCGCTCGACGAGCCGTGGACGGCGCGCCGGGCCGAGCGGTGGGACTCGATGACCGTCGAGACCTGGCTGCGCCGCAACGTTCCCCTTGGCCCGGCCCGGGAGATGCTCCGTCTCGGCGTCACCAGCGTGTTCGCCGCCGAGCCCGCCGACCTGTCGCTGCTCCACCTGCTCCACCACAGCCACGCCGGCGGACTGCTCGACCGGCTCCTCGGCGTCGCCGGGGGCGCGCAGGAACGGCGCTTCGTCGGCGGTTCCCAGGAGGTCGCGATCCGCCTCGCCGACGGCCTCGGCGACGCCGTGCGCCTGGCCGCCCCGGTGCGCCGGATCGCGCTGACGGCCGACCGCGTGTCGGTCGAAGCGGGCGGCGAGCGCCTCGACGCCCGGTTCGCCGTCGTCGCGGTCCCACCGACCCTCGCCGGCCGGGTACCTCGAGCTGGACTGGAGCGCGGAGGAGTGGACCCGCGGGTGCTACGGCGCCCACCTGGCACCCGGCACGCTCACGCAGTTCGGTCCGGCCCTCCGCGAGCGGTGTGGCCGGATCCACTGGGCGGGGACGGAGACCTCGCCCGTGTGGTGCGGCTACATGGAGGGCGCGGTCCGCTCCGGTGACCGGGTCGCTGGCACGATCGACGGGCTGCTCGCCTGATCCGACCGTGGGGTAGCGTCACGACCCGGCCAGGACAGGCCGTCGACCCGAACGAGGGAGCGCGTCCGGTGGTGGAGTTCAACCTGGGTCTGGTGCACGAGACGGTCAGCGGGGCCGTCCCCGACCGGGAGTGCATCGTCTGGCGCGACCGTCGGCTGACGTATGCCGACGTCACCGGGCGGTCCCGCCGCCTCGCCTCCTATCTCCACCGGGCCGGGCTCGGCTGCAGGGTGGAGCGCGCCGCGCTCGCCGGCCACGAGTCCGGGCAGGACCACCTGGCTCTCTACCTCTGCAACGGCAACGAGTACCTCGAGGGGATGCTCGGCGCGTTCAAGTCCCGGGTGGCACCGTTCAACGTGAACTACCGGTACGTGACCGACGAGCTGCGCTACCTGTTCCACGACGCCCGGGCCACCGCGGTCGTCTACCACGCGGCGTTCGCCCCGACGCTCGCCGCCGTCCTGCCGGAGCTCCCCGCCCTGAGGGTCCTGCTGCAGGTGGCCGACGAGTCGGACAACGACCTGCTTCCCGGCGCGGTGGACTACGAGGAGGCGCTGGCCTCCACCCCACCCGGGCTGCCGCCCGTCGAACCGTCGCCGGACGACCTCTACATCCTCTACACCGGCGGCACCACCGGAATGCCCAAGGGGGTGCTCTGGCGTCAACACGACATCTTCATGGCGGCCATGGGCGGCCGCGCGCTCGGGTCCTGGGAGGAGGTCGCCAGCTACGGACAGCTCGCCGAGCGGGCCGCCGGGGGACCCTTGCGGATGATGGTGCTGCCCCCGCTGATGCACGGTGCCGCCCAGTGGGCGGCGTTCATCGCCATGAGCGGAGGGGGCACCCTGGTGTTCCCGGACACCACCAGCCGCCTCGACCCCGCCGACGTGTGGCACACCCTGGAGCGTGAGAAGGCGAACAGCCTCACGGTGGTGGGCGACGCCATGGCCCGCCCGCTCATCGAGGAGTTGGAGCGGGGCGACTACGACACCGGGTCCCTGATCGCGTTCGGCAACGGCGGCGCGCCGCTCAACCCCGCCCTGAAGCAGCGCCTGATCGACCGGGCCCCACACCTGCTGGTGTCCGACTCGGTCGGGTCGTCCGAGACCGGGGCCCAGATGACGCACCTCTCGACCAAGGACGGGGTGTCGACGGGGCGCTTCCTCGCCGGCCCCGGCACCGTCGTGGTGAGCGAGGATCTGTCGCGGCTGCTGTCGCCTGGTCACGAGGGACTCGGCTGGCTGGCCCAGGCCGGCCGGGTTCCGCTCGGCTACCTGAACGATGCCGTCAAGACGGCCCGCACGTTCCCGGTGATCGAGGGCGTGCGGTACGCGGTGCCCGGCGACCGGGCCCGCTGGCTCGGGTCGGGCGAGATCGAGCTGCTCGGCCGGGACTCGGTCACGATCAACTCGGGGGGCGAGAAGATCTTCGCCGAGGAGGTCGAGCAGGCCATCGCCGGCCACCCGGCCGTGCGCGACGTGGTCGTGGTCGGGCGCCCGAGCGAGCGCTGGGGCCAGGAGGTGGTGGCGCTGGTGCAGCTGACCGAGGGCGCCACGGTGACGCCCGAGGAGCTCGAGGCCCACGCGGCCCGGTCGGTCGCCCGCTACAAGCTGCCCAAGGACTGGCAGTTCCTCCCCTCCATCCAGCGCTCGCCGGCCGGCAAGGCCGACTACCGCTGGGCCAAGCAGCAGGTCGGGGCGTGAGCGGACGGGGCGGCCACGGCCGCGACGGCCGGATCAGCCCGTGTGCACGACCAGGGTCGAGCAGGGCGAGTTGTGCACGACCTTGCTCGGCACGTTGCCGAGCACGAACCGCTTGAGCGAGCCGATCCCCTTGTCGCCGATGACGATGAGGCCGGCGTCGAGCTGCTCCGCCAGCGTGAGCAGGATGTCGGCCGGGTCGCCGTCCATCGCATGGGTCTCGACCTCGATGCCGGCAGCCCGGGCGATCGTGGCCTCGCCGAGCAGCAGGCTCTCGACATCGCTCAGGGTCGTCACCGTGCCCGCGAACTCGGCGGGAACGCCGTCCATGGAAACGGTCTCGGGGCGGAACGCGCTGACGATATGGAGCGGAAGGCCGAAGGCGGCGGCCAGGCGGACGGCCTCGCGCACGGCGATGGCGGCGGTCTTCGAACCGTCGGTGCCGACGATGATGGGACCTTCCACGGTCGCTGTCCCCCAGGGGCTCGACGACGAAGACCGGAGCATGGTGCCGGCAGGTCGGGATGTCAACCGTCACCACATCGCCTCGGCGGCCCACCCGTCAGCCGTGCCAGCAACCTCGCTGGGCACTGCACCTAGTCGGCGATGTTCTCGACCCCGATCTCGAGGGCCTCGAGCAGCTCGCTGTCGGACGGGACCGGGGCGGTGGGGTCGGCGTAGGGAGCCGCGAGCGGCTGGGCCGCCGGCGCATGCGCCGGGAGGAACTTCCAGGCCACCGTGGCGGCCAGGGCGACGATGAGGACCGCCACCGCGTAGGTGACCCGCATGGAGGCGAGGAAGGCCTGGTGGGCCGTGGAGACCAGCTCAGCCCCGGCCTGCCCGCCGACCCTCGCCGCCACCTGCAGTGAGCTCCCGATCGATTCCCGGGCCGGGGCGCGGGCATCGGAGGGCAGGAAGGCGAGGGAGCCGATGGCTGCGTGGTACCGGGCGGCGAAGAGGCTCCCGATGACGGCGACGCCCAGCGCGCCGCCCGTCTGGCGGGTGGTGTCGTTGACCGCTGAGCCGACCCCGGCCCTGCTGGGCGGGAGCGATCCCATGATCGACTCGGTGACCGGGGCGCTCATCGTCCCCATCCCCAGGCCGTACACGAGCCGGATGCACAACCCGAGGGCCAGGCTCGACATGATCGAGTTGGACCCGTAGCAGGCCATGCCCAGCATCACGAGCAGGAGTCCCGCGACCACCACCCGCTTGGTCCCGAACCGCTGCACGAACCGGGGCGCGAAGGGCGAGCCGATCATCAGGCCGACCGCAACCGGGGTGAGCATGGCGCCCGACTTCAGGGGGCTGTAGCCGAGGATGAACTGGAAGTACTGCGTCAGCAGGAACGTGGACGCGTACAGCGCGAAGAACGTGATCGTGATCGTGGCGGACGCGGCCGAGAAGCGCGGGTTCCGGAAGAAGCGGACGTCGAGCATCGGCGCCGGCGATCGCCACTCCCACCAGGCGAACACCGCGAGGAACAGCGCACCGACACCGAGCGTGGCCAGCACCGGGGTCGCCGTCCAGCCCTTGTCCGGCCCCTCGATGATCCCGAACAGGAGGAAGGCGAGCCCGATGATCGAGAGGAGCGCACCCAGCGGGTCGAGGGGGTTCTCCGCCCGGGCCCCGGAGGTCGGCACGAACCGCAGGCTGAGCAGGATCGCCAGCGCGGTGATGGGTGCGTTGATCAGGAACACCGACCCCCACCCGAAGCGCTCGACCAGGAGCCCACCCAGCAACGGGCCGAGGGCGATGCCGATCCCGGAGACCCCGGCCCACACGCCGATGGCCCGCGCCCGCTCGCCGGGGTCCCGGAAGGTGTTCGTGAGGATCGACAGGGTCGTCGGGAAGATGAACGCGCCACCCAGCCCCATGAAGGCGCGGGCCACGATCAGCTGGGTCGGCGACCCGGCCCGCGAGGCGAGCGCCGAGAAGACCCCGAACCAGGCCAACCCGAAGATGAGGGCACGGCGCCGGCCGTAGCGGTCGCCGAGGGACCCCGACGTGAGCAGCAGGCACGCGAACACGATCGTGTAGCCGTCGACGATCAGTTGGAGTTGCGACCCCGTGGCGTCGAGGTTGCGCACGATCGACGGCAGCGCCACGTTGAGGATCGTGTTGTCCACCCCGATCACCGTGATGCACAGGCACAGCGTGAGGAGGGTGAACCAGCGGCGGGCGTGGATCCGGTCCTGCTCGCTCACCTCGACATCCACGACCGCTCCAAGTAACTATCCGGTTAGTTCTCGGGGAGGTACCCTAGCAGCCATGGCCCGACGATCACGCACGGCCGTGGTGGCGCCGGAGCCGTCCATCCGGGACGCCGAGCGGACCCGGCCGCGCATCCTCGCCGCCGCGCTGCGGGAGTTCTCGGCCAAGGGCATCAGCGGGGCGCGGGTCGACACCATCGCCGCACGGTCCCGCGCCAACAAGCGGATGCTCTACTACTACTTCGGCTCGAAGGAGGGCCTCTACCGGGCCGTGCTCCGCCAGCGCCTGAGCGAGAGCGCCCCGGGCCAGGGCGGTGCGGGGGCTCCGTCCCCCGAGCTTCCGCCGGTGTCCGGCGAGCGCCTCGTGGCCCTCGACGTCTGGATGGCGTCCTCCCCCGAATACGTGCGGCTGCTGATGTGGGAAGCGCTCGAGCGCGGCGACGCGCCCGACGTCGAGGAGGAGGCCAGTCGGCGGGAGGCGCTCGGTCGCTGGGTCGAGCTCGTGGCCGCCGAGCAGCGCGCCGGCCGGCTGCCGGCCGGCATCGACCCGGCGGCGCTGGTCTGCGCCCAGCTGGCGCTGGCCATGTTCCCGTACGCGTTCCCCCAACTGGCCCGGCTCGTGACCGGCCGGGAGCCCGGCGACCCGGCGGCCCGGGCCGCGTGGGTGACGGCGCTGGGCCGGGTCGGGGCGCTGCTGGCGGGCGGCCGCGGGCCCAGCGGCGGCGCTTGACGCCGGCGCGAGGCCCGGCTGAAGCTGTGGGGCCGCGGCGCTCAGCCGAGGAGAAGGGCGAGCGAGGAATGCCTCCCGAGAAGCTGCACTGGAAGCACCTGTACGAGGAGGTCGTGACCTCGGGGCTGTGCACCGGCTGTTCCGGCTGCGTCATCGCCTGTCCCCACGACGTGCTCGGCTACGACGACGGGGAGGGCCACTACCGGCCGTTCCACCTCGAGGCGGAGGGCGGGCCCGGCGGCTGCGGGCACGGCGACCGCGGGTGCACCCTCTGCACGCGCGCCTGCCCCCGGTTCCGGGACTGGGAGACCGAGGCCGACAGCCTGCTGTTCGGCCGGATCCGCGACGAGGACGAGCTCGCCGGGGTCTCCAAGGACATCGTGTTGGCCCGCGCCGCGGACCCCGAGGTTCACGCGCGGGGCCAGGACGGCGGCCTCGTCTCGGCGATCCTGCTGTGGGCGCTGGAGCACGGCTACATCGACGCCGCGCTCGTGAGCTACCTCGAGGGCGACGGCAGCACCTGGAAGGCGGTGCCGGGTGTCGCCCGCACCCGCGAGGAGGTGCTCGCCGCCGCCGGGAGCCGCTACACGTACTCGGCGAACCCGATCGCCTACAGCCGGGCCATCGAGCTCGGGGCCGAGAAGCTCGCCCTCGTCGGCATGGGATGCCAGACGTCCATGCCGCCCATCCTCACGGCCCGCCGGGCCGGGAAGGTGGCCCGCCGCTTCGCGCTCAACATCGGGCTGCTGTGCTCGAAGACGTTCGACGACGCCATCTTCGAGGAGCTCTTCGAGGCCCGGTACGGCCTGAAGAAGCAGGACATGGTGAAGATGAACATCAAGGGCGTCTTCCAGATCTGGATGCGCAACGGCGACTACCACGAGATCAACCTCAAGGAGTGCCACGCCTGGACGCGGGAGGGCTGCAAGAACTGCCCCGACTTCGCGGCCGAGCACGCCGACATCTCCACCGGTGGGATCGGTGCCTTCAACGACTGGACGCTCACCCTCGTGCGCACCGACCTCGGCCGGGAGATCGTGGACGGGATGCTGCGGGACAAGGCCATCGAGGTCCGGCCGGGGGACGACGACCCCGGCGCCATCGCCCTGCTCCGCAAGCTCAGCAGGGTCAGCCGCAAGCGGTGGCCGGACACGGCGGTCGACGCCCCCCGTCGCATGCCGCCGCCCGCCCCGAAGGCCCCGGTCGAGGCGTGAGTGGCCCGTCGGGCGCGCCGGCCGGGGGTGCCGGTGCGCGCCGGCGGATGTCGCCCGGGGCCACCCGGCCGGTGATCGGGACCAAGTACCCTGGCGGCGGCGACCCTCGGCCCTCCCGCCGGGCGGCGCGACCGCTCCACGATGGCGCGTGATGGAGCCGCGCGTGCCCCACCGGCGAGGCCTGCGGGATCTCGACGCCGAGGAGTGCTACCAGTTCCTCGCGACCCAGACCGTCGGGCGCCTGGGGGTCGTGATCGAGCACTACCCGGAAGTGCTGCCCGTCAACTACGCCCTCGACCACCAGGTGATCGTGTTCCGCAGTCACGCCGGCCCGAAGCTGCATGCCGCCCACCACGCCAACGTCAGCTTCCAGGTCGATGCCGTCGACCAGATCCGCCGGCTCGGGTGGAGCGTGCTGGTTCGGGGCATGGCCGAGGTCATTGACGAGTCCCGTGACCCCGTGCGGGCGGCCAGATCGCACGCCGCCGGCGCCGAGCCCTGGATCGCCGGGGACCAGCCCCACCTGGTGCGGGTGATCCCTGCCGGGGTGACCGGACGGCTGCTGGTGGCCGACGACACCGAGGAGTGGGTCGACCTGCGCGGATACCTGTAGGCCGGCCGGTCCCCCTGAGGTCGTCCGGCCCGGCACGGCCGGCCGGCCTGCGCCAAGCTGGCCACGTGGGGACCGTGGGGCCCGGGCAGGGCGACACGCCCGTTGCCGCCGCCGGGGCGGCGGTCGGGCCGGCCGACGTGGTCGGCGCCGCCCGGGCGGTCGCTGCATGCCTCGGCCCGGTCGCCGACGCCGACTGGCGGGTGCCCGCCGGCTCCCTGGCCTGGGACTGCCGCCGCACGGTCGATCACCTGCCCGACACCCTGCTCCTGTACGCCGCCCACCTGGCCAGTCGGGCCGAGCGGGGCCTGCCGTCCGTGCGGACCGGCGACCCGGTCGCCAGCCCGCGGCGCCTGCTCGTCGTCACCACCTCGGCCGCCCACGTCCTCGCCGCGGTCGCCACGGCGGCCCCGCCGGACGCCCGCGCCTTCCATCCTGCCGGCTTCGCCGATCCCGCCGGGTTCTGCGCCATGGCCTGCGACGAGCTGCTGATCCACGGCCATGACCTCGCAGCCGGGCTGGGCTTGGGGTTCGACGCCCCGCCCGGCCTCCCCCGACGGGTGCTCGGGCGCCTGTTCCCGGAGGCGCCGTCGGGCGCGGACCCGTGGACGACCCTGCTCTGGGCCAACGGGCGGGCCGACCTCCCCGGCGTCGCCCGGCGCGGCCCCGACTGGACCTGGCAGGCCGCACCGGGCGGATGAGCCTGGGGCCGGCCCCGTCTGCGGGGTTCCCCGGTATCTGACAAGGTGTCAGCGTGGCCGGCGAGCACGAGAAGGGACGGTCGTGACCCGGTCGGGTTTCGACGAGTTCTCCCTGCTGTCCGAGAACGCCGAGGAGGCCGGGCTCGCCTGGCACGGCAGCCCGCCGGTCGAGCGGCGCGCCGTCGAGTTGCCCGACGGCCGGGAGATCAGCGCCCTGGTCTGGGGCCGGGCCGGGGGGCCGGTGCCCGCGCCCGCTGCGGCTGAGCTGGTCCTCCTCCACGGCGGCGCCCAGAACGCCCACACGTGGGACACCGTCGCCCTCGCGCTCGGCCGCCCGCTCGTCGCCATCGACCTGCCGGGCCACGGTCGCTCGTCGTGGCGGGAGGACGGCCGCTACGGCCCCGGGCTGCTGGCCGAGGACGTGGCCGTCGCCGTGCGGACCCTGGCCCCGGCGGCCAGGGCGGTCGTCGGGATGTCGCTCGGCGGCCTCACGTCGTTGGCCCTGGCCGCCCGCCACCCGGGCCTGGTCCGGCGCCTCGCCCTGGTCGACGTGACCCCCGGGGTGAACGCCGAGAAGTCGGCGGCCATCATCGCGTTCGTCGCCGGTCCCGAGAGCTTCGCCAGCTTCGACGAGATGCTGGACCGCACCGTCGCCCACAACCCCGGCCGCAGCGTGGCCTCGCTCCGACGTGGCCTGCTCCACAACGCCGTGGCGCTCGAGGACGGCCGCTGGGTCTGGCGTCACCACTTCGGCCAGGGTGGGGAGGGCCTCCAGCGCGTGGGGGCGGTCGACTTCGCCGCCCTCTGGGACGACCTGTCCGCGGTCCGGGTCCCCCTGCTCCTCGTCCGGGGCGGGAGCTCGCCCGTGGTCGACGAGGAGGACCTTGCCGAGCTCCTCCGCCGCCAGCCCCGGGCCCGCGTCGAGGTCGTCCCGGGCGCGGGTCACAGCGTCCAGGGGGACAAGCCCCTGGAGCTCGCAGCCCTGCTCGAGGGATTCCTGTCCGCCGATGGCCCGACGCCCGCCGATGCGTGATCCCTCCGGCGGTCGAGCCACCTCCCCTCCGGACCCACCGATGGCCCGTGGCCACCGACCCGCGGCCGCCGCCGGCCGGCGTGTCCGCCCACGCTCCCCAGCATCCCGCCGGACCCCGCGCCACCCCAGGAGACCCCACCATGCATACCGACCTGTGTGACAACCTCGGCATCGAGTTCCCGATCTTCGCGTTCACCCACTGCCGCGACGTCGTCGCCGCGGTCAGCAGGGCAGGTGGCTTCGGCGTGCTGGGTGCCGTGGGATTCAGCCCCGAGCAACTCCAGATCGAGCTCGACTGGATCGACGAACACGTCGGGGATCACCCCTACGGCGTCGACGTCGTGATTCCCGGCAAGTACGAGGGGATGGGGGAGCTGGACCCGGCCACCCTGGCCGACCATCTGCGGGCGATGGTCCCCGACGGGCACAAGCAGTTCGCCCGCCGCCTCCTCGCCGACCACGGCGTGCCCGAGCTCCCGGACGGCGACCACTTCGGCCGGCTGCTCGGCTGGACCGCCGCCACCGCCGCGCCACAGATCGACGTGGCCCTCAACCACTCCAAGGTCCGCCTCATCGCCAACGCGCTCGGGACCCCGCCGGCGGAGGTGATCGACGAGATCCACCAGGCGGGGCGCCTCGTGGCCGCCCTCTGCGGCGCGCCGGACCAGGCGGTGAAGCACAAGGAGGCCGGGGTCGACATCGTGATCGCCCAGGGCACCGAGGGGGGCGGGCACACGGGCGAGGTCGGCTCCCTCGTCCTGTGGCCCCAGGTCATCGCCGCCGTGGCCCCGACCCCCGTGCTCGCCGCCGGGGGGATCGGCTCGGGTGCCCAGATCGCCGCCGCCCTGGCCCTCGGGGCCCAGGGGGTCTGGACCGGCTCGCTCTGGCTGACGGTCGAGGAGTCGGATCTCCCACCGGCCCAGAAGGCGCAGCTGCTCGCCGCAGGGAGTCGGGACACCGTGCGGTCGCGCTCGTTCACGGGCAAGCCGTGCCGAATGCTCCGCAACGACTGGACCGAGGCCTGGGAGTCGCCGGAGAACCCCAAGCCCCTCGGCATGCCCCTCCAGTACATGGTGTCGGGCGAGGCGGTCGCCCGGGCCCACGCCTATCCCGAGAAGGCCCGCCAGGTGATGTTCAACCCGGTCGGCCAGGTCGTCGGCCAGCTCCACGAGGTGCGCAAGGTCAGGGACGTCATCATGGACCTCGTCGAGGGGTACCTCGAGGCGACCGAGCGCCTCGCCCGCCTCGGCCAGCCCGTCTGAGACACGGCTGGCGGGGCCGCGCCGTCGCGCCGCCTCGCCCGCCGGGCCTGGCCTTCAGTCGCGGAAGTGGGGGATGACCTCCTTGCCCATGAGCTCGATGGTCTGCAGGACGGCCTCGTGCGGCACCTTGAAGGGGTTGACCAGGCAGAGCAGCAGGTCGACCCCCGCGGCCTCGTAGCGCCGGCACGCCTCGAGGCACTCCTCGGGCGTGCCGAGCACGCACGCCCGGTTGTCGGCCAGGTACTCGAGCGTGAGGTAGTCGAGCAGGCCCTGGTCGTCGTGGGCCTTCATGTCCCCGGCGTACGCGTAGTTGCCGAGGTCCTGGTCCCGCTCGGTCATCCACTGCGCGAGCGACCCGATGATGCGCGCCCCGTGCTTCGGGTACCACTCGAACGATTCCCGGGCGTTGGCCCACGCCTCATCACGGTCCTGGGCGCAGACGGTCATGGTGAACGTCGAGGCCTGGTTGTTGACGAAGTGCCCGATGGGCCGGGTGCACCCGGCCACTGCGCTCCGGTACAGGTCGATCTTGTTCTTGACGTCGTCGGGCGAGACACCCACCGCGAACGAGCAGAGGCCGAGCCCGAGCTCGCCGATCTGGCGATGACCGTCGTCGCTGCTGGTCGCCCCCCACAGCGGCGGGTGCGGCTTCTGGAGCGGCTTGGGCAGCACCCGACGCCTCGGCATCGACCAGTAGTTGCCGTCGAACTCGTACTCGTCGTTGGTCCAGCAGCCGACGACATGGCCGATCGCCTCGCGCCACATGTCGCGCGTCTCACGGGGGTCGATCCCGAAGCCCTCGAGCTCGGCCCTGGTCGCCGACCGCCCGGTGCCGAAGTCGACCCGCCCGTCGGAGATGAGGTCGAGCACGGCCGCCGCCTCGGCGCTGCGCACCGGGTGGTTGTACGGCTTGGGCATGAGGCGGACGCCGAAGCCCAGGCGGATCCGCCTGGTCTGGGCGGCGATGGCGCCGTACAGGACCTCGGGGTTCGAGCAGTGCGAGTACTCCTCGAGGAAGTGGTGCTCGACGGTCCAGAACGCGTCCCAGCCGAACTCCTCACCGGCGAGGGCCTCCTCGATGGTCTGCTTGTAGGCCCGATGCTCGCTCTCGGCGTCCCAGGGCCGGGCGACGGGGATCTCGTAGAACAGGGCGAACTTCACGGGGCCTCCTTGGCTGGTTCGGTCATGGCGTCAGGGCGCGAGGCCCCGGACGAGGTGGGCACGGACGAACGCCCGTACGCCGTCGGCGTCGTCGAGATCGACGGTCACGGATGGCAGGAGGGCGAACGTGAGCAGCAGGCGGACGATCCACTCGCCGGCCTGGCGCCGATCGAGCCCGGCCCGCACCTCGCCCCGACGCTCGGCAGCGGCGAGTCGGGGCAGCCAGAACTCCACCCACTGGGCGAGGAGGTGCTCCATCCGGGCGGTGAGGAGGGCGGCGAAGAGGCCCTCCTCGGCAGGCAGGTGGAGCGTCAACAGGTCGTCGGCGCGGTGCTGGCGGATGAACACCGCCGCCTCGCCGACCTGCCCGTCCAGGGTGTCGAGGCGATCCACCGCGAGCTCGCTCCCGGCGACGAAGCGGGCGGCCGTGCGCTCGAGCACCGCGTCGACGAGGGTCCCGCGGTCGGGGAAGTAGCGGTACACCGACCCTCGGGAGAGGCCGGCTCGAGCGGCCACATCGGCCATGGACACGCGACGGAGGCCCATCCGGCGCATGCAGCGCTCGGCGGCGTCGAGGATCCGCTCCTCGGTGGCGGAGCCGACCTCGAGCAGGGTCCCCATCCCCGGTGCGCCGGCCCGTGGCACCCCAGCCGTCACCCCCCCGGCCGCCCTCCGGCCCCATGATGGCCGCCCTCCGGCCGGACAATGGGACAACTTCTATCATCCTGTTCAGTCCGGGGCAATGGACCGGCGGAACGGGGGAGCGCGATGGGTCGTTTCGACAACAGGACGATCGTGGTGACCGGAGCGGCGTCCGGCATCGGGTGGGCGACGGCGGCCCGGCTCCTGTCGGAGGGGGCCGTCGTCGTCGGCGCCGACCTGCGGGAGCCGTCCTCCGAGGAGCCGGCGCCGGGAGGCCGCTGGGTGCCCGCCGTGGCCGACGTGACCGACGAGCGGGCGGTGGCCGACGTCATCGCCTCGGCGGTGGACGTCGGGGGGCGTCTCGACGGGATCGTCAACGCCGCGGGGGTCGCCGGTGGTGGGCCGGTTCATCTCGTCGACGCGGCCGAGTGGGCCCGCGTCATCGCCGTGAACCTGACCGGCACGTTCAACGTGGCCAGGCACGCGGTGGCCAGGATGCTGGCGCAGCCCCCCGTGGACGGCGAGCGCGGCTCGCTCGTCACCATCGCCAGCGTCGAGGGTCTCGAGGGCACGGCGGGCGGCAGCTCGTACAACGCCTCCAAGGGCGGCGTGGTCCTGCTGACCAAGAACCTCGCCATCGACTACGGCCCGTCCGGTATCCGGTCGAATGCCATCTGTCCCGGGTTCATCGACACGCCCATGTTCCGAGAGGTGTTCGGCATGGCGGGGATGGAGGACGTGGCCGACGCGGTCCGCCATGAACACGCCCTCCGCCGATTCGGCCGGCCCGAGGAGATCGCCGCGGTCGCCGCGTTCCTGCTCTCGCCGGACGCCTCGTTCGTGTCGGGACAGGCCCTCGCCGTCGACGGCGGGTACACCGCCGGGCGCGACCACGGGGTGACCGAGCGGATGGGACTGTCGTAGCGGCGTAGGCGGCCCCGCTCGCCCCCGGCCCCCCACCCTGGCAC
>Ga0209048_10001326_pt1 | contig 25543 bp, 21 predicted proteins | sample FrelakmetCRP12CR_FD_187146 | JGI IMG/M metagenome (GOLD analysis project Ga0209048, IMG submission 187146) | Freshwater lake sediment microbial communities from the University of Notre Dame, USA, for methane emissions studies - CRP12 CR (SPAdes)... | ecosystem: Environmental > Aquatic >... | reverse complement strand
CTCGCCGTTGTCAGCGATGCAGCGCGAGATGGCTTCGATCAGCCCCGTCGGAGCCGGCAGGCGGCAGCCAATGTCGGCCAGGTGCGGATTCGTTTTGGCGTGTTTATCAAAGAAACGGTGCAGGTCGCGCATCGAGACCAGCGTGGACTGCACATCAAGCATTTCCTTTGGGTCGAGCACGCCGCCGTGCGCTACCAGGTCCACCTGCTCGCGGATGTCATGTGCGCCGCCAATGGTCAGATCGCTGGTGACGAGTAATGTGCGTGCCTCGCTGGTCTCGGCCAGGCGGGCGAGGGCTTCGTCGTAATCAGGTGTCGGTTGGAGGGTGCCTGCCAGGTCAGACGAGGCGGAAAAATCGCAAAAGTCCGCCAGGCGGGCGAGGATCTTGGGATATTCGAGGACGTGCAGGGTTTTGGCATCCATTGCAGAAGTATTTAACCACAAAGACCCAAAGGCACAAGGGGCAAAATAAAAAGGCTGCCCCTAGTGGGGCAGCCCTTGAAAGCGCACCGATATTTAATGAGCTTGAACTTGTCAGCTTGATTTTGCCGGCATGTATTCCATCAAGCGATGGGCCATCTTGCTGACGGTCATTGAGTGCAGCCAGATGCGGCCCGGTCCGGTCAGCTTTGCCAGGAAGAGGCCTTCGCCGCCGAGCAGGATGTTAGCCATGCCTTTGATCATTTCGATGTCGAAGGATACCGTGCTTTCGAACATGGCTACATGACCCGGCTCGACCTTCATCACCTCTCCGGCTTGAAGGTGATACTCCACTGCGTCGCCATCCAGTTCGGCAAAGGCCATCCCCGGTCCGGTTAACTTCTGCAGGATAAATCCTTCACCTCCAAACAAGCCGGCTCCCAGCTTGCGGGTGAAAAATATGTCGAGCATGACGCTCTTTTCAGCACACAGGAAAGCATGTTTGTGCATGATGATGGATTGCCCGGCATCCAGTTCCACCGGCAGAACTTTTCCGGGGAAATCGGTGCTGAAGGCGGCCTGCCCGGGCGCGCCGGTGGCACTGAAATCAATGATAAATACAGTAGCCCCCGAGACGGCGCGCTTAAGCATTCCGCCCAACCCACCACCGGCTTTGGTGCTCATGTTCACGGTGGTCGTCATCCAGGACATGCCGCCCGCGTCTGAAAAAACGACCTGGTTGGGCTGCAATTCCACTGCCAACGTTTGCTGGACCGTTCCCAGGATGTGATACTTGATCCCGCTTTTCGTTTGCCCACTAACTTCTGGGATGGTGGGTAGATCAGGAATGCTCATGATTTCTCTCCTTGGATGCAAGGTGCTGTCGACAGGGCAGCTTATTGGTCGACCTTGTGGGAAGGATTATAAGCCAGCATCCTTATAGCACGATTAATTGTGCAGCTGCTATTCTTCCGGCCTGTATGTCGCCGTGCTCATATCGCCCACGAACTCGGGGACTTTGGCATGCCCCAGCAACTGGCGGACAGCAGAGGCTTCACCGGTGTGGTACCAATAGTGATATATATTTCTCATCAACAATGTGCCGATGCTTTCATCTATTGGTTTCCCATCCCGCAGCAAGGTTTTCTGCATGATCGACGGTGTCAGCGTGGCGAGATATTCATCCGCTGCGGAAATCACTTTACGCCATGCAGCCCACATTTCTTTCAATGGGGGTGTACTGGCGGGCTGACCATAACCTACCAAAGCATAAAGATCACGCACAATTTCCTTTTGCTGAGCCAGAATTACCCAATAGCGGTGCTCTTGATTGGCAAGATGACCGACCATCCAACTGATGCAGTTCATTGGCATGATCCGGCGGATGGCATCCTCTTCGGAAACACCTTCAAGGCAGCGTACGAACTCGCTGCGAGCGAAGCGTAACTGGCTAACGAGCAGATGTGGTTGCATATTGGTCTCCTTTGTCTACTTTCGGTTTAGTTCTTTAGGTTCTCTTTAGTATACAATTGGCATTATTTACTCATATTTTACTCGTTTCAAGATTATCCTGTCTGCTCGGTTTCCCTAATTTCTGATTGCCCAATTCCAATACCTATTCTCCCATAAATCGTGGTATACTCCCGTGCCGCTCAAAAGTGGAGCGTACACACCAGGGAAATTGTTTTGAGACTTTGAATGATGGCCCGGCGAATGGACGGGCTATTTTGTTGGGACGAGGCGCCCCGCAACGTGCGCCTTGGATTGGCAAGAACTTTGGTGAAGTCATCGAAACAATGTCCTTCAAGCCTGATAAGTCTAAAAAGCCTGATAGGTCGTTCCCCGACTTTTTAGGCATATAAGACATGTTGGACTATTCAAGAAAAGGAATAAGATGACCACCCAATTTACTGATTTAAACCTGCGTCCCGAGCTGATGCAGGCTATCGCCGCCCTCGGTTACACCGAGCCGACGCCTATACAAACTGCCCTCATCCCGGTCATGCTGACCGGCGCGGATGTGATCGGCCAGGCACAGACCGGCACTGGCAAAACCGCAGCCTTTGCTCTCCCCATATTGAACAATCTGGAACCCGGAGAACGCCACGTGCAAGCGCTGGTGTTATGTCCCACGCGCGAACTGGCTTTGCAGGTTGCCGGTGCCATTTACGATTTTGGCAAAATGCAAGATGTGCGCGTGCTGGCCGTCTACGGCGGACAACCCTACGGCCCGCAGATCAGCCGTCTAAATCGCGGTGTGGAGGTGGTGGTTGGCACCCCCGGTCGCCTGATTGACCTGCTCGAGCGCAATGCCCTCAACATCAGCCAGGTCCGCACCGTGGTACTCGATGAGGCCGATGAGATGCTCTCGATGGGATTCATCGAAGACATTGAGACCATCTTGGCTGATACCCCCGAAGATCGCCAGACCGCCCTCTTCTCCGCTACACTACCGGCTCCCATCCGCCGCTTGGCTGACCGCTATATGCACACCCCGCAGTCCATTCTGATCCAACGTGCCCAAGTCACGCTGGCGGCTATCGAACAGCGCTACTACCTGGTCAACCAGGCTGATAAACTGGCCGCGCTGACCCGCCTGTTCGAAATTGAATCTGTTGCAAGTGCTCTTATCTTTGTCCGCACACGCCTCGGGACCGGGGAACTGGCTAATGAACTGTCCCGGCGCGGCTTCCCGGCCGAATCGCTGAACGGTGACCTGAGCCAGGAAGCCCGCGAACGGACCCTCAGCCGGTTCCGCAAAAGTCAGGTCAAGGTGCTGGTGGCAACGGATGTAGCCGCCCGCGGCCTGGACATTGACGATATTTCCCACGTCTTTAACTATGACCTGCCCGACGACCCGGAAATTTATATTCATCGTATCGGGCGCACCGGCCGCGCCGGAAAGACCGGCATTGCCATTTCAATGGTCACTCCGCGCGAGAAGCGCCTGCTGCGCCAGATTGAATCCCTCATTCGTCAGCCGCTGACCAAAACAGCGCTGCCAACCGAGGAAGACATCCGAAACCACCGCGAGAACGAATTACTTGAAAACGTCAAAGTCTGGTTGACACGCGCCCGCTACCAGCGCGAACGTGAACTCGTGGCGCGCTTGGTGGAAGAGGGGCACGACCCGTTGGAAATTGCAGCTGCAGCCCTCAAACTGGCGCGTGCCGACGAAAAACAGCGTCCGGTTGCAACCGTTAGTGATGTGCAGGATATGGGTTCACACCGCCACGAACGGGAAGGGAAACGCCCCCCTCACCGCGGCTTCGCAGACCGCGACACAGTCTCGCACGAAACAGGCATGGTCCGTCTCAGCCTGAGCTTGGGTCGCCTCCATGGTATTCGCCCAAACGATGTGGTCGGCACAATTGCCTTCCATGCTGATATCCCCGGCAACACCATCGGTAAAATCCACATCCAGGATAAAACCACCTTGGTGGATGTACCCGAGAAATTTGCCGCCCAAGTATTGGCAAAAAACGGGAACTATCGGATTCGCCAGCAGCGAGTCAATGTCAAACCGGCCTGAAGATTGCAACTAATTAAAAAGAGAGTAGCGGCTCAATGTCGCTGCTCTCTTTTTCTGCTCAGCTATACTTTCCTCACATGGCAACCAATTTGCGGATGTGGTCTACGTGGTCGCGTTCGTGCCAGAGCGCTCGGCGCAGCGCCTTGCGCGGGGACCAGAACTCCCCGTCCACTCCGACGACTTGATTCACCCCATCCAGTTTAAATAACACGGTATTGAAATGCCTGCGGACTTTCTCCAACCTGGCAAGCGGCTCCTTAGGGACATCGGCGCGTGGGAAAGCCAACCCTAGACGCTCCAGGTACCACCATTCCGCCCCGCCAACATGACCGAGAACCCCGTTGATGCTCCAACGTTCGCCTGTATATGTCTGGTTAAGTTTCGCCTCGCTCAGTCCATGCACAGACCTGAGCAGATCATCCCGGCTCCAGACCAGCAGATCCAAAGCGTGTTTGATCTCAATTGTGGTGAGGGGTTTCCAATCATAAGGGAAGAAAGATTCCACGCTATAACCATCCGCCTCATTGGTTTTGTCCAGATCGTCATTGATGAAATAAACGTCCCAAGTGCCATTGACAACGATCTCAATATCACTTTCGGCAAATGTTAGCCAGGTGTTTGGATCGTGGTGCAGAATCCAGCCTGCATATTTGTTGAGTGCCCCTTCCAGGTTCGTAACCGCCGCCTGGCCTTTCATACCATAGGCAAAACAGCCGGGATGTTCCAGCGCCCAGGCGATGGAGCGTCCTTCATTATTATTTTCAATTCCAACTTGAAAAATCATTTAACACCTCTATAACCCTTGTATTTTACACCAATACAAAAGGCGGACAAAACGATTCACAGCGGGTCTTTGGGATTTCTCTTGATAAAGGGAAAATATGCTGTATTTGGCGGGTTTCGTCCGCCAAATACACATGTTAATCTCATCACAACGACGATTCTCAGAATACCTCCAGCCTGGTTGGTTACTTATATTTGTTCCCGGGTTTATCCATATCGGTTCATGAAATTTCCCATGCGGCGCAGGGCCTCTTCGATCTTCTCATAAGCCGTTGCGTACGAGCAGCGCACGAATCCCTCGCCGCCTTTTCCGAAAGCATTTCCCGGCACCACTGCCACACGTTCTTCATGCAGGAGTTTTTCAGCGAAGGCCTCATCGTCCATACCGGAGGCGGAAATTTTTGGAAAGGCATAGAATGCACCACGCGGCTCGAAAGTGGTCAGCCCAAGTTTATTCAACCCGCTGACAATCAGCTTGCGCCGCCGATCGTATTCGACAACCATCTCTTGAATGTACTTTTCTCCATTGACCAGAGCTTCGACGCCAGCATCCTGGGCAGTGGTTGGGGCAGACATGATGGTGTACTGGTGGATGCGCACCATGCCTTTAATGATTTCCGCCGGGCCGCATGCGTAGCCGATGCGCCAGCCGGTCATGGCATAAGCCTTCGACAGTCCGCCCAGCAGGACGGTGCGCTTCCTGATCTCCTCTCCCAGGGCTGGGACACAAACGTGGTTGAAATTGTACACCAGCCGGTCGTATATCTCGTCCGAGACTATGAGCAGATCATGTTCAATGGCTATTTCAGCCACCTTTTTCAGGGTCTCGTGCGTGGCGACTGCGCCAGTCGGGTTGCTGGGGTAGCCCACAAAGATAACTTTTGTGCGCGGGGTGATGGCGGCGCGGACGCACTCCGGGTCCAGTTGGAAATTGTCCTCCATCCGGCTGGGGATTTCCACCGGTATCCCGCCCGCCAGAATCACACCAGCCTGGTACGAGACGAAGCATGGAGTTGGGATGATGACTTCATCGCCCGGATCAAGCAGGGCAGTCATCACCAGGTAAAGCGCCTCCGAGACACCTACCGTGGCGATAATCTCGTTGACCGGATCGTAGCTCACACCGTAGAGGCGGTTAATATTCCTGGCCACGGCTTGCCGTAATTCAAGCTTGCCTGAATTGGAGGTGTAATGCGTTTCCCCGGCACGCAGGGAACGTACGCCTGCTTCCAGGATCGGTTTCGGAGTTGTGAAATCCGGCTCACCGATGCCCAGCGAAATAACATCTTTCATTGTGGCGGCGATGTCAAAAAACTTGCGAATACCTGAGGGCTTTAATCCAGCCACACTCTTTGCGAGATAACGCGCATCAGAAAGTTCCTGCATCTGGCCTCCTAAAATTGGTGAACTTGCCACTCGTGTTCGGATGAGAATTCGCCGGCGGCCTCATAGTAGGTCAGCTCAAAACCTTGTCCATCCGCTATCCTCACACGGAACCACTTCGCCTGTGGCGTGCGGCCCTGGGAAAGGATTTCAACGATTATGAACCGTTCGCCTTGCCAGGTGAGCGCTGTCGGTCTTTCGGCGTAGGTGGACCCGGAATGGCATTCGACGATGTCAGTCATACAAACATTACTACTCTAAAGAAACCGAACTATCATCTCCAATGTTTAAAGTCAGCGGCGGATCTTCGACGGAACGTCCTTGAACCTTGGCCTGCTTGCCTATAAATGAGCCTTTCAAGGCTACCGCCTCCACCGTTGCCCCCGCTTCGACGATGGAATCTTCGACCAGCGCGCCCGTGATTATGCAATTAGCCCCAATGGAAGCATATGGGCCGATAACAGAATTGCTGATCCTGGCACTGGCGTGAACATACACCGGTGGCACTATTTTTATACCAGGTTGTTTTTGGTTTTTTGTTTTGTTGGCTTGGCCGTGCTCGAGTAAATACCGATTCGTCTCCAATGTGGCATCAATCGTACCGGTATCCAGCCACACCTCCACGGTCTGCGTACGCATCTTCAGGCCGCGCTCAATCATGATATTGATGGTATCCGTAAGAAAGTACTCTCCCCTGAGCGAAGTGCCGCGCCGGAACTGTTCTTCAATGGCGGAGAGCAAATTTTCAGCCTGTTTGAAATAATAGCACCCAACGACGACCAGATTATTATCCATACTCTGCGGCTTCTCTATGAGATGCGTCACCCAGCCTTCGCCGTCCACTACAGCCACGCCGAATCGACGCGGGTCTGGTAAAGGCTTAACCCAGGCCACACCCTCCGACTTTTCATCCGCCAGGAAGGAGAAGTCCGTTTCCATAAGCGTATCCGAAAAGCAGATAAGCACAGGCCCGCTCAGATATTTTCGCGCCAGCCAAACCGCATCTGCTTGTCCCCGCATCAATGGCTGGAGCACGAAATAAGTTTTTAATTTCGGGTAATGTTCCTGCAAGAAAGGTGGAATCTGGGTCTCGCCCAACCCCGGACCAAGGATGAGGATGTATTCAGCATTGTCGTGGTTATATTTCGAGCCGGTCGATATTCTCCCCGCGGGGGAAAGATCCGGTACGCTGCGGAACATATCCAACAGGTGGTCGAGGACAGTTCTGCCGGCTACACTCACCAGCGCTTTGGGCTTGGACCAGGTCTGGGGACGCATTCGCGTGGCCCAGCCGGCAGTCGGGATAACTATTTTCAAGCTTTGGGTCATGGCTCTATTTTATGCGATAACTGGCGAATTATCCAACTGTGGACAAGGCTCCTAAGTCCTGTCTGGGCGGCGTGGGAACCGTCCGCGCGGGATGATTACCGATAGAAAATCAAACCAATAGCTGCAGTGGCGAGTACCAGCCAGACGGGGCTGATATTTGTAAATGTCAAGATAAGAAAAGCTCCCAAACCAATCAGCCACTTGTCCCAGCCCTGAAGAAGGGAAACGCCGATCCCTTGCTTCAAGTTAAAGATGGTCACGGCCATCTGGTAGGCGGTCCAGGCCAGCAGGCCAACCACGAAAGGACGCACGCCCTTGATGGCAGCCTTCATATAAATGTTATCTTTGATGCTGAAAAAACCGATGATCAGGATAAGCATGAGCAGCGTAGCTGGGACAACCGTCCCGGCAACCGCAGAAAGGGCCCCTGGCCACCCGGCCAATTTATAACCAACATAAGCTGAGGCCTGCGGAGCCGTTGGACCCGGCAAAGCGTTGCTGAGCGCGATGTCATCTGCAAATTCCTCGGGAGAGAGCCATCCGGCGCTAACCACCTCGCGTTGCATCAGGCCCAGCGAAGCCGGTCCGCCGCCCCACGAGAACATGGCGACTTTGGTGAAAAGCAGGAAGATTTTCCAGAGCAATAATAAATTCATATTGTCTCCTTACCGAACGTGAACAATTAGTCCACTATCCACCGTCGATCTTATTTTGCTTGTTCAGTTCCTCCACTACAGTCTCCATCAAATCCACAGCTTTTTTAACAGTGGAAATATCGAAGGCGAACTTTGCGTTGGCTGTGGCAAACAGTTCTGGCAGGGTCACCACCCCGCCCAGCGAAAGTGCTTTGCGGTAGGCAGCCACCGCGCTAGCCTGGTCGGTGCGCGCATTTCCAAAAATTTGCACCGCACCCAACTGTGCCAGGCCATACTCTACATAATAAAATGGCACCTGGTGGATGTGCAGTTTGCGATGCCAGCCGGTTACTTTGATTTCCTCCAGCCCGGCATAGTCCACGCCAGGGATGAAGCGGTCCCAAAGTTCACCCCATTTTTGGTCACAGGCCTCCGTGTCCGCGCCTTTTTGGGGGTTCTCATAGACCCACTGTTGGAACGAGTCCACCGTGGCCATGAACGGCCAGAAAAGGATCATGCCTTCTAAGTGCTCTATGCGGGCGCGCGCTGCTTCTGCATCTGAATAGAAACCGCCGTTGGCTTTCGTCAGGTAAGGCGAAGCCAGCAGTTCCATCCCCATCGAAGCCACTTCGGCAAATTCCATTGGCACAGCCAGTTGCTGGATGTACGGGATCTTGGCCGTCTCGAAGATGTGGAAGGAATGGCCGGATTCGTGCAGGGTGGTCATCACATCGTCATGTGTGCCGACCGCGTTGACGAAAATGAACGGTTTGCGGATGGAAGTGTAGGAAGTGCAATACGCGCCGGGAGCCTTGTTCTTTCGATTGTCGAGGTCGGTCAGACCTTCGGCTACCATTCGGTCAAAGTATCCACCCAGCACGGGGTCTACGTGGTGGAAGATGGCTGATATTTTTGACTTAAGTTCTTCGATGGACGCGAACGGTTTGAGTTGCGGGATGCCAGCCGCCAACGTGGGACGCGAGAACCACCCATCCACCAGGTCCCACGGACGAAGCTTGTCCAGACCGAGGGCCTGCTTCCGTTTTTGGTAGATGCGCGTCGCTGCCGGGACGACCACCTGTTCGATGGCCGCCGCGAAGGATTTGCAATCTTCAGGACTGTAATCGAAGCGCAGTTTCTGCACCCAGGTATATTCCCGGAAACTGGGTTTATCCGCGTTTTTGGCGATCTTGGCGCGTACATCCATAAACTTTCGCCACAAGTCGTTGATGGCTTTTCTATCGGAAAGTTGACGTTCAGCCTTGAGATGCCAGGCTTTTTCACGCCGGGCGCGGTCGGGCTGCTGGAAGTTCAAGGCAAGTCGGGTGAGCGTGATCTCCTCGCCTTCCCATTTGACAGTCTGCGCACCGTAGATCTTGTCAAACTCGATGGCAAGTTTTTGCTGGTCAGCCAGCAATGCCAGGTTGGACTCGCGGAACAGGCCCGCTTCAGCGCGCATATTGCGCAGCGGGATGTCGAAACCTTTCGGTTCCAGTTTGCTGGCAAGCAGCTTCTCTTTGAGTTTTTGCTCGGCAGCCATTACATGCGGGAAGATGCCGTCGAGGTACACATTCATGTGTGCCTCGGCTTCTTTGTCGGCAGTGTTGACCGTTGTGGCGACCGAGAGGCGCGAATACATTTCTTCGATGCATTCGCTGACACTCGACCAGTCTGCCAGCCAACCGTCCACGTTGGAGGCGCTGAGGGAGCGGGCTTTCAAGTCTAGGTAGAGCGGTTCGATTGCAGGCCAGGTCCAGGCGATTATTTCTTGTGGGGCGGTGGGGAGGTTCTTCAACATAGGAGTCCTTTCATTTTACACATTATAGTTCATGGATTTATGCAAGCAGAGGTAAGAGCAAATGGTATAGACGCATCCTTCCTCTGTACCATCATATTATTTCATGATAGTCAGGTTGGCGAGACTCGCCGCCAGTCGCTTGATTCCAACCGATTCAAAAACCACATCCACAGTTTCATCATTGTCCTGCAGACGGGAATTGAGCACAATCCCCTCACCCCATCTGGAGTGCTGGACTCTCATCCCAGCGCGGAATTGGGCCTCTTGGAGAGTAGCAGAGGCCATATCTGAACTCAGCCATGCTGGGGTCAGCGCGCGGGAGGAGCGCCCGGTGTGTCCTTTCCCAGCGAGTAACTCGGGCGGAATGTCATCCAGGTAGCGCGAGGGGATGGTCTCCTCGGCATAGCCGCGTCCGCCGCGCCGCAAGGCACGCAGCAAATAGAGTCGGTCTTCGGCACGCGTGATGCCCACATAAAACAAGCGGCGCTCTTCCTCCATCGCTTCGGGTTCGTCAAAGGAACGGCTGTGCGGCAGGATGCCGTCATCCAGGCCAACGATGAAGACTGCCCCGAATTCAAGCCCTTTGGCGGCGTGCAGGGTCAACAGGGTGGGTGCGTTGTTGCCCTCGACTAGGGTATCCTGATCAGAGATGAGTGCCACGTTTTCGAGGAAATCAGTCAAGGTGCGGCTTTCATACTCAATTGTTAATCTGCGCAACTCCTGGACGTTTTCCCAGCGCTCAGCGCCTTCGTCCGTGCCGTCATCTATGTACGCCTCATAGTTGATATCTTTGGCAATGCGGTCGAACAATTCGGTGACGGTCGCGCCTGGCGCTTCGGCACGCCAGTTTGATAGATGAGCCCCGAAATCGGCCAGCAGTAGCGCGCCGCGGCCGGTGAATTGCGGCCAAAAAAGAGAGGCGTCACCTCGCCTCAGGTCCATCAGCACTTCCGATGGGGAGGTGTTCGTCCCGCGAGCGGCAGTGTGAAGAGCGAGAATGGTCTTGTCACCAATGCCGCGCGGCGGGAGGTTGATAACCCGGTCGAGCGAAATTTCGTCGGCGGGATTGTGAACCAGGCGCAGGTACGCGATGATGTCCTTGACTTCCCGCCGCCCGTAGAATCTCTGCGCTCCCACCAGACGGTAAGGGAGCCGCGCTTGCAGGAAGGCTTCTTCCAGAAGGCGGGACTGGGCATTGGTGCGGTACATCACGGCACACTCTTTTGGTTCGCAGACCCGGCTGGAAACGAGGCTGGCGATAGTATCTACCACGAAGGCGGCTTCACTGTAATCGTCGAGCGCTTCATAATAAAAGAGTTTCTCGCCTGTGCCGCGCTCTGTGAACAGACTCTTGCGGCGGCGGTGCGGATTGCGATCAATTACGGCCATGGCGGCGTCAAGGATGGTCTGCTTGGAACGGTAATTCTGTTCCAGCAGGATCACCTGTGCATTGGGGTAATCCTGCTCGAAGCGCTGGACGTTGCGATAGTCCGCCCCGCGCCAACGGTATATCGATTGATCAGGGTCGCCGACAACGAAGATATTATTATGTCCCGCAGCCAGGTGCTTCAACAGAACATATTGTGCAAAATTAGTATCCTGGAATTCGTCTACCAATACATGCTGAAAACGCTGGGCGTACTTCTCACGCACGGCGGGGAATTCCGAAAGCAGGTGCGCCGTCCACAATAATAGGTCATCGAAATCAACTGCGTTGTTTTGTTTCAATAATTCCTGATAGCGCTTATAGACTCGCTTGACCACCTCGTCGCGGTAGGTCTGCGTTGGATATTCTTCAGGGAAAATCAACTCGTTCTTGGCACGCGAGATGGCCCCATGAACTGATTGTGGACGATAAGTTTTCTCGTCCAGGTTCAGGTCACGGATGGCCCCTTTGACCACGCGCTGCTGGTCATCTTCATCATATATAACAAAACTGGCATCGAATGGCAGGTGCTCAGATTCGCGGCGCAAAAGTTTGGCACAGATGGAGTGAAATGTTCCCAGCCAGAGTCCGTCAGCAGGCAATTCACCCAGAATGTCACGGACGCGGTTGCTCATTTCCCGCGCTGCCTTGTTGGTGAATGTGACCGCCAGCATCTGGTAAGGACGCACGCCCTTGTAGGCAATCAAATAAGCCACGCGCTGGGTCAGGACGCGCGTCTTACCAGACCCGGGTCCAGCCAACACCAACACGGGACCGGCGCCAGCCATCACAGCCTGGCGCTGCTGGGGGTTGAGTTTGTCAAGGAAATCCATCAGGGGTTTATGCTGTTTCGGCCGGGAACGGGCCATCGCCGAAATTGATGGTGATTATTTCAATTCTGACGTGCAATTGGGGCAGCGCGTCGCCTTGATGGAAATGGTCGAGAAGCAATGCGGGCATTCCTTGGTGGTCGGTTCGGCAACGACAGGTGCGGGCTTTTTCTTCAGGTTGTCAATGACTTTGATCATCAAGAAAATTACTAGGGCAATAATGATGAAATCAAGGATATTATTAATGAAATTGCCGTAGGTCACCTTGGCACTGCCGAGGGTGAAAGCCAGTCCGCTGAAATCGATCCCGCCGACGATCAGGCCGATCAACGGCATAATGATGTCACTAACCAGTGATGTGACGATCTTGCCGAATGCTCCCCCAATGATCACGGCGACAGCCAGGTCAATAACGTTTCCACGCATGACGAAAGCTTTAAATTCTTTCAACATTTGAGAGTCTCCTTTTCTCCGAGAAATGATTGCGACTTCATTGTACCGTCAGGGTAGGGGACTGTCAACGAAAGCGGTAGTCCCGGCTCCATCACGGTAGGTCACTCTGTTGTATAATCCTGCGCAGTAGTCCGGTTCCAGTAATTAACCCCGGTTCTAGCACACATTCCCGAATCTCATACGGGACGGGGCCATGTATATTTTCAATGGGAGGATCGTTATGTCCTTTCGCCGATCCGTATTTTTGTTTTGTGGCCTGCTCTTTGGGTTGTTGCTTCTGGTTGCCTGCGGTCGGGAAACCCCGTCTCCCACCCCAACTCCAGCCCCTTCCCAGCCGACACTTACAGCTACCCCCATACCACCGCGCCTGTTGACCATCTGCCTGGGGCAGGAACCGGTTAGCCTGTACCCGGTAAACAATCCCTCATCATCCGCCCGCAGCGTGCTGGCCGCGATTTACGATGGGCCGATTGACAGCAATTCCTATGGGTATCAGGCTGTGATCCTTAAACGTTTACCGAGTATCAAAAACGGTGATGCCCAACTCTTCTCGAAATCAGTCTATGTCGGTGACGAGGTGGTGGACGCCAGCGGCACGCCGGTCACGCTGGCTGTGGGAGTGAAAATTCGCCCGGCGGGCTGTGACAGCGACACATGCATTATCAAGTATGATGGCACATCCGAGATTCAGATGGACCAGATGCAGGTTACTTTTAATCTGCTCCCCGGTCTCACCTGGTCGGATGGCGAACCTCTCACTGCCGATGATTCAGTCTACGCTTATCAGGTGGCTGCTGACCCGGCCTCCTCCGGCTCCAAGTATGTGGTGGACCGCACCCAGTCTTATGAGGCCGCGGACGCGACCACCATTCAATGGTGGGGCAAACCCGGCTTTATCGACCCAACCTACTTCACCAATTTCTGGTCTCCACTTCCAAAACACCTGTGGAGCCAATACACGGTTGACCAACTGAGTGAGACCGACGCGTCCGCCAAAACCCCGCTTGGTTGGGGGGCTTACGTTGTTCAGGAATGGGTTGCTGGTGATCACATCACCTTGACGAAGAACCCGCGCTATTTTCGGGCTGGCGAGGGTTTGCCCAAGTTTGACATCCTGACATTCCGCTTTGTTACGGACCCAGGCACTGCCATCAGTGACCTGTTGGCTGGCACCTGTGACATCCTCGACCCCAGCATCCAATTGGACGGGCAGGCGGATTTGCTGCGCTCGATGGCGGAACAGAATCAATTGCAGGCATTGTTCACCCCAGTTCCTGTGATGGAAGAATTAGCACTAGGCATCCAACCAGCATCATATGATAATGGCGATGATAAAGGAGATCGCGTTAATTTTTTTGGCGATGTGCGCGTGCGCCACGCTTTGGCATTATGCCTCGACCGCCAGCAGGTGGTGGATACGGTGCTTTCAGGCTTGAGTGCTGTTCCGAATTCCTATCTGCCGCTGGAACACCCCCTTTACAATCCGAATGTGACCACATATTCATTTAATGTGGCCGCCGCCGGCCAACTACTTGACCAGGCCGGTTGGAAGGATGTGGATCATGACCCGTCCACCCCGCGCCAGGCTTGGGGCGTGCCGGGTATTCCATCCGGGACTCCATTTGAGGTAAATTACATTACCACCAACGCTGTCCAGCGCCAGCAGGTGAGCACCATCTTGACTGGCTCACTGGCGCAATGTGGGATCAAAGCCGATGTGCAGTATCTCGATGCAAATACACTTTATGCACCCGGACCAGGAGGAATATTATTCGGCCGGAATTTCGACCTGGTCGAGTTCGCCATGGGCAGTACTGGAATTGAGCCACCCTGTGACTGGTACACCAGCTCCCAGGTCCCGAACGCTGCGAATAGTTGGGTTGGGACGAATGTCAGCGGATACGGTGATCCTGCCTTTGACGCAGCCTGTCTGGTGTCTCAGCAATCCCTTCCAGATGACCCGTTTCATGCCGCCGCGTATGCCCAGGCCCAGTCCATTTTTGCGGAAGATTTGCCGGTCATCCCACTCTATTGGCGGGTCAAAGTTGCCGCGACGCGGGCAGACCTGTGTCATTTTTCCCTTGACCCAACAGCCGCCAGCAACCTTTGGAATATAGAAGCATTTGATAGCGGCGCAGGTTGTCAACCATGAAATAACTGGTTGTTACTGCATGCTTAGAACAGGGACACTTGACTTTTTGAGTTTCTTGTGTTAATCTTCCATTAACTATTCTGGTATTTTACTTAAATCCCAGGACTTAATTCTTTTCAGCGAAGGAGGTGATTCTCGGGAATAACCTCGAGTTGCCTGATTTGCTCTACCCATTCACCCTAACCTGTTCAACTAATTAGATTTGGAGGAGAAAGATAATGTCTCGAAATCGCATTACATTGGTTGCTGGCCTGTTGGTGGCTTTCAGCATGTTGCTGGCCTCCTGCGGTCCCGCCGCAACCGCTACCCCCGGTGTGCCGACCATTCCGCCGACTGCAGTTCCTACTACACCACCGGCTCGCCATGGCGGCTGGCTGGACCAGATCGTCTTCTCGGTTGTGTCCAGCGATTCTGCTATTACTCAGATCCAGGCCGGCGCGATTGACACGTATGCCTATGCCCTTAGTTCAGCACAACTGGCGGCCATTCAGGCAGCCGGGTTGAATTATGCACCTGTGGCCGGCACATATTACGACATCATGTACAATGGTGCCGTTTGTACAGACCCCAACACGCTCAACCCCATGGCCGATCGCAAGATCCGCGAGGCCACCAACATGCTGTATGACCGCAGCTACATCAACCAGGAGATCTATGCTGGCGGCGGTCTGCCGAAGTTCTTTGCCATTCAGACCAACGGACCTGATTATGCCGACCTGGCAGACGTCGCCCGCGGCCTGGAAGCCAAATATGCCTTCAACGAAACCAAGGCCATCGCGGACATTGCAACTGAGATGAACACCATTGCTGGCGTTACTCAAGGTACGGATGGCAAGTGGCAGTTTAAGGGTAAGCCGGTCGTGCTGGAGTTCCTCATCCGCAGCGATGGCGATGGCACCCGCAAGCCGATGGGTGACTACGTCTCCTCCCAGTTGGAGAAGGCTGGTTTTACCGTAACTCGCGACTACAAGAAATCTTCTGAGGCTCGCCCGATCTGGCAGAAAACCTCTGTTGAGTGCCAGTGGAACATCTACACCGCAGGCTGGATCAGTCCGGTCATCGAGCGCGACGCAAAAGGTGATTTCCAGCAAATGTATCTGCCCGACAGCGTTCAAGGTATTCAGCCCTTCCTGTCCAATGTGGCCGATCCCGTTTTCCAGCAAGTGGGCGACGACCTGGCTAATGCCAAATTTACCACCATCCAGGCACGCCATGACCTGATGGTGCAGGCCATGACCCTCAGCATGCAGGATTCGCTGCAGGTCTTTATCATTGATACAAGAAGCTTTGCCCCTTATAGCACCAAGGTGCAGGTCTCTGCCAACTTGGCCGGCGGTATTGAAATCGCCCCGATTGCCTTCTATACAGCCCGCTTTGCCGGGCAGGAAGGCGGTACGTTGAGATGGGGTGAGTCAGACCTCTTCTCCGAGCCGTGGAACCCGGTCGCCGGCAGTAACTGGGCGTGGGACCAGGGTGCCATCGTTGCTACCTCCACCGGCGCCTTTATGGCCGACCCGTACACGGGTCTGCAGTGGCCGTTGCGCGCCGAGAAGGCCGAATTGGTGGTACAGACCGGTTTGCCGGTCTTCAAGTCCCTCGATTGGGTCACCCTGACCACCGCTGACAGTATCGCTGTCCCAGCGGATGCCTGGGTTGACTGGGATGCCACTGCACAGAAGTTCATCCCCGCTGGAGATGGCAAGACTGCCAAGACCAAAAGCACCATCTACTATCCGGCGAACATGTTTGATACGGTCACCTGGCATGACGGCGCCAAGCTGTCGGTTGCCGACTTTGTCATGAGCATGATCGAATTCTTCGACCGCGCCAAGCCGGAAAGTGCCATCTACGACGAGCAGGCTGTTCCTTATTACGACTCCTTCATGTCGTCCTTCAAGGGCGTGAAGATCGTTTCGACCAGCCCGCTGGTGATCGAGACCTACTCCGATAACTATCAACCGGACGCCGAACTGGATATCACGACTTGGTGGCCGAATTACGGCTACGGCGAGGCTACCTGGGACATGATCGCGGTGGCCAACCTGGCCGAAGCTGCTGGCGAAGCTGCCTATTCTAGCGATAAATCCGCAGCCAAGACCATCGAACAGACCAGCTTTATTGGCGGCCCCACTTTGGCCATCCTGGCCAAGTACCTTGATCAGGCAATCGCGGCCAAGACCATTCCCTATGCCCCCACCATGGGTGCCTACGTCACCGCTGATGATGCCGCTGCCCGCTATGCTGCCCTGAAGACTTTTTACACTGATCGTGGTCATTTCTGGGTTGGCACGGGTCCCTATTACCTGTACAAGGCCTTCCTCGTTGAGAAGTCCCTCATCCTGCAGAACTACTCCGCCTATCCGGACACACCTGACCGCTGGAGCAACTTTGCCACACCCAAGATCGCCGTCGTCGATATTACCGGGCCGGCCGGCTCGGTGAAGATCGGTTCCCCCGCGACCTTCGATGTTTCGGTAACCTTCAACGGACAACCGTACGCCTCCTCCGACCTCAAAATGGTGAAGTATCTGCTCTATGATGCCACCGGTGCGCTCGTGAAATCCGATCTGGCTACAATGGTTTCGGAAGGTAACTATCAGGTGGTTCTCTCCGCCGAGGTTACCGCTGCACTGGCAGCCGGTTCCAACAAGCTCGAGATTGCAGTCGTATCGAACCTCGTGGCTGTTCCGACCTTCAATTCGGTTCAGTTCGTTACAGCGCCTTAACCCTGGCCTGACTGAATCTTGGATGTACTAAAATAGGGGCAAGGGTATAACCCTTGCCCCTATTTATCAAAGTATTTGTGAGGAATAGTATGGAAGCTGCAGCCCAGTCTGATTCCCCGATTATCAAAAAGTCTTTTGCCTCGAGTACGTTCATGCGTGTGGCCAAATACACCGGTGTAAGATTGGTGGTTCTTTTTGTCACCGTTGTTGTCGCCATCTATTTGACCATCCTGATCGCCAACATGGGCGGCTATGTGGATACGATGATGAGAGGAGAAATTCAAGAAAATATCGCCCAGGCAGTAAACACCAATCCTGCCAATCGGAGTATGACTCCCGATCAGAAGAGGAAGATAATCGAGCAATTGATCAACCTGGAGATAAAACGGCGTGGTTTGGACCAGCCGCTGGTGTTGCGCAATGCACGTTACCTCACTAATGCACTCACGTTGAACCTGGGGCACGCCATCAACATGGTCAGCTATAGCGGATCAAGAACAGTACGCCTCATCCTTCTGGAGCGTTTGCCTGCCACGCTGTTGCTGATGGGAACCGCAGAACTCTTTCTCTTTTTCAGCAGTCTTTTCCTGGCACTTTCGCTTTCCCGGCAGTATGGCAGTTTTTGGGATAAATTCGTTATTGCTATGACCCCCACTTCTTCTGCACCGGGGTGGTTCTATGGCATCTTTATGATATTGATTTTTGCGGCAGTTTTGAAGATCATGCCGTTTGGGGGGCTTGTTTCAACACCTCCTCCAACTAATTCGGTCTTATTTGCACTCAGTGTATTGCAACACCTTGCCCTGCCCGCATTTTCACTTTTTTTCAGCGGATTCTTCCTGAGCATTTACGGTTGGCGGACATTCTTTCTGATTTACTCCAGTGAGGATTACGTGGATATGGCCAAAGCCAAAGGGCTGACTTCACGCGACATCGAACGTCGTTATATTTTGCGCCCGACCCTGCCGAATATTATTACCAACTTCGCCCTTACACTTCTCGGAGTATGGGGCGGCGCAATTGTTACAGAGACCATCTTCCTCTGGCCAGGCCTCGGGCGGATGTTTTACGAGGCCATCGGGCTTTTTGACATTCCTGTGATCGTCGGTGATACCATCATTTACGCTTACCTGCTGGCAATCACCGTCTTTCTCCTTGAGATCATTTATGCCCTGGTTGACCCCAGGGTCAAAATTGGTGGCGGGGGGAGTCAATCATGAATACCTTGAAGAATTCTTTCCGGGAAATCCTGCGCTATCCTTCCGCGATCGCTGGCCTGGTGGTCGTTATGTTTTTTGTAGCCGTGGCTGTTTATGCGATGATTTCCATCCCTTACAGCAAAGCCATCGCACTCTGGCGTGGCGGCGAAGAGGTCTGGTATGCAAATCCAAAATTTGCGCCGCCTGCCTGGATCAATTATTTCCGGAGCCAGAAATTACCAGTATCCTTCCATGTAAATAGTGCAGATGGCAAAATGGAGAAAGTGGTCACTCCCGGGTCTCAGAATACCGCCACGATCAAAATATCGCACACCTTCGATTTTGAGGCGGACGCCTACCCGCAGGAGCTGATGGTGTACTTTACGACAACCTATCAGGACAAGATGCCGTTTGCCTCTATCTCCCTCCTGACACCCGATGGACGCGAGATCCGTATTGCAGATACCGGCCTTGGTCATCAACAGAACGTCCGCTTCTCTCAACAGGACCGGCTGATCAATCGCTATGGGGGGGGACAACAACAGTTTGTCATACAGGGGTTGTTCTCGGACCCGAAGGCTGCCACGCCAGTGCCTTTGAAAGGGAAATACCAAGTGGTTATCACCGGCACGACCTTCGAAGCCGGGTCGGATATCGATGCCGATTTCGTCTTCCATGGACAGGTGTATGGTCTGGCCGGGACGGATATGTACCGCCGCGACTTGATGGTCGCCTTGCTGTGGGGAACGCCGATTGCCCTGTCTTTCGGGTTGCTGGCCTCCCTGGGTATCTCGATCTCGACGCTCATCATTGCTGCCATTGGTGCATGGTATGGTGGTTGGGTGGACGAGTTAATTCAGCGTATCACCGAGGTCAATTTGGTGCTGCCCTTCCTGCCCATCTTGATCATGATCGGCACATTCTTCAATCGCAGTATCTGGACGATCCTGGGCGCCACCATTCTCTTGAGCATTTTCGGGGGAGGCATCAAAGCCTTCCGTGCCACCTTTTTGCAATTGCGCGAATCAATGTATATTGAGGCAGCGCGCGCTTATGGGGCTAGTAACATGAGGATTATCTTTAATTATATGATCCCGCGCATGATCCCATTGTTGATCCCCGGGCTGGTGTCTGGAGTGGCGGGCTTTGTATTTTTGGAGGCTACGCTGGCGGTGCTTGGGCTGGGTGACCCGACCCTGCCGACCTGGGGCAAGATCATCAACGATGCAGATTCGAATGCCGCACTTTACAGGGGCTACTATTACTGGATCTTGGAGCCCGCCGTGTTGCTAATGGCAACCGGGCTGGGGTTCGCACTGCTGGGCTTTGCCCTGGATCGGATTTTTAATCCCCGGCTGAGAGGAATGTAGTCGTTATGGCAGATAAGAAATTATTACATGTCAATAATCTGATGCTCTACTTCCGGACGATGCGTGGGCCTGTACAGGCAGTGGACGGCGTAGACTTGGATTTGGATTACAACCGGGCAGTGGTGGTGCTGGGGGAGAGCGGCTGCGGGAAAAGCACGCTGGCAAAGGCCATTCTGCGCCTGCTGCCAAGGAATGTGGAAAGCTACACCGGGCAGGTCTTCTTGGGTGGGAAAGATATTATGCCGATGGCAGATGAAGAATTCCGGCTGAATGTACGTTGGGCGGCGATCTCGATGGTGCCGCAAGCCGCCATGAACGCCTTGAACCCGGTGCTGCGGGTGGGAGATCAGATCTTGGAACCGGCCATCATCCACCTCGGGATGAAAAAGGGAGACGCACTTCAATTGGCGCTGAAGATGTTCCAGCACGTGGGAGTGCCAGCGGATTTCATCAACCGTTACCCGTTCGAGTTGAGCGGCGGTATGCGCCAGCGGGTGGCAATTGCCATGGCATTGATCACCTCCCCCAGCCTGATCATCCTGGACGAACCCACTTCGGCATTGGATGTGCTGACCCAGGCCAATATCTTCAATGTGTTGAAACGTATCAAAAAGGAATTGGGGACAAGTTTCATCCTGATTACACACGACATTGCCACCTCGAGCGAACTGGCGGATGATGTGGCGGTGATGTACGCCGGGCAGATGGTCGAGACAGGCGATGCGCCGCGTTTCTTTCCGAATCCATTGCACCCATACTCGCAGAAGCTAATGGCAAGTGTGCCGCGGTTAAGAGGAGAGAAGAACCTGGAATTCATCATCGGGCAACCGCCTAGTCTGGTGAACCCACCCAAGGGCTGCCGGTTTGCAGAGCGCTGCCCGCAGCGTTTCGATAAGTGTGACCAGGAACCGCCTGTAATAGAAAAGGACGGGCGGACGGTGAAGTGCTGGCTGTATAACTAGAAAACAGAGGAGCGATGCATGTCCGCTGAGGAAAAAACGAAGGAAGCCGAGAAGATCGAACAGGGCAAGGATAAGACCGGTCCGTTACTGTCAATTCAGGATCTGCGGGTTTGGTTTGAACTGCGGCGGTTTGGCTTTGGGCGCGCCGGGTACGTTCGGGCAGTGGATGGAGTCAATTTCGATCTGGGCCGCGGTGAAGCAATCGCCATTGTAGGGGAAAGCGGGTGTGGAAAGTCAAGCCTGATGAAGGCCATCCTGGGATTGTACAAGCCTACCAAGGGGAAAGTGATCTTTGACAATGAGGACCTGACTGAAAAGGGAGCCAAGGGGCTGCGTTGGTATCGTTCGCATGTAGGCTATGTACAACAGGATCCTTACGGGGCGCTTGCGCCGTTTATGACGGTGCAGCGCATCCTGGAGGAGCCTTTGATTATTGGCGGAATCAAAAATAAAGTGGAACGTCAAAAGCGGACCCGTGAGGTGATGGAAATAGTGAAATTGTTTCCCATCGCAGACTTCCTGGGGAAATATCCGCACATGCTGAGCGGGGGACAGCAGCAGCGGGTGGTGATCGCCCGTGCCATGATTATGGGACCGAACTTCTTGGTGGCAGATGAGCCGGTGTCCATGCTGGACGCCTCTGTGAGGGTGGAGATTCTAAAACTGCTGCGCGGATTGCAGGAAACGCACAATCTGTCTGTGATCTACATCACGCACGACTTGAGCACGGTCAGTTACTTCTCGGAGCGCATCTTTGTGATGTATGCAGGACAGTTGGTGGAGAAGGCCTCGGTGACAAAATTGCTGCACAACCCGTGTCACCCGTATACACTGGCGCTGTTGAACGGAACCTCGGACCCGGATGCGAAAAACGCCCTGACGTTCAAGGAAGTTCCGCCAGGAGAACCACCCAGTTTGGTCAAGCCGCCTGACGGCTGCCGCTTCCATCCGCGTTGCTCGAAGATGATAAAAGGGACATGCGATGTGAAAGATCCGCCAGAATTCCTGCCGGAGTCGGACCATCAGGTATCTTGCTGGCTCTTCCAATGACACGTTTGCAGCCCATCCAACTGATTCTGATTGGGATCGTGCTAATGCTGATCGGATGGGTGTTTCCATTTTTGATGGTGTTGCAGGTGATCGAGTCGAGTTTTGCACTGAATTTTCTATCCTACATTGCTCAGATTTCCGGGTTATTCTTAGGCATCATCGGTGCGGCGATGTACGTCCGCTTTAAGAAAAAATAAATCCTTATATCATCGGTATTGACAAAATGCTCGATTTAAAATCGGGTATATTATATTGACAGTTCGTTTTGCGGAGCAGTGCCGTGCAACCAAAGACCATAAAGAAACCACTCTTGGAAGTTAATAATCTCAAGACATATTTTTACACAGAAGACGGGGTCGTAAAGGCCGTGGATGGGGTGGATTTTGCCGTATATCCTGGCGAAGTGCTTGGTTTGGTAGGCGAGTCTGGTTGCGGAAAAAGCGTCAGTTTGCTCTCCGTCATGCGGCTCATCAGCCAGCCCGGTAAAATTACCGAGGGCGAAATATCCTTCGATGGCCAAAACTTGCTCAATTTGACTGAGACCGAAATGACTCACGTGCGCGGCAATCGCATCTCGATGATCTTCCAACAGCCGCAGACCGCACTCAACCCGGTCTTCAGGGTTGGCGACCAGATTTCCGAAGTGCTTAGTATTCATCAGGATTGTGACAAGGAAACTGGAAAGAAACGCGCCATTGAGTTGCTGACCATGGTGGGTATTCCGGAGGCTGAAAAGCGGGCCGACGCTTTTCCTCACGAGCTTTCCGGCGGCATGGCTCAACGGGTCATGATTGCTATGGCACTGGCCTGTGTTCCGGAACTGCTGATTGCAGATGAGCCGACTACTGCACTGGATGTGACCATCCAGGCCCAAATTCTGGATTTGATTCGCGATTTACGCAACAAGGTCGGTGCTTCGGTTGTTCTCATTACACATGACTTGGGTGTGGTGGCGGAGATGGCCGAACGCGTCGCAGTGATGTATGCAGGACGGATTGTAGAGCAGGCTGATGTCAAGACCTTGTTCGCCAACCCGCGCCATCCGTACACCCAGGGACTGATGGGTTCCATCCCTATTCTGGGTAAAATAAAAGAGCGCCTTGAAGTAATTCCTGGGACAGTCCCTAACCTGATTAATCTGCCGCCAGGCTGTCGCTTTGCTCCTCGGTGCAAGGCACGCATCGAACACCAGTTGCAAATTTGTACAGAATCTGAACCCGACTTGATCCCGGTCTCCACCGATCACATTGTTCGCTGTTGGCTCTATCAGGATCGGGAGGGGCATCACGCTCCATTGGGGTAGGACAGAGTTTACATATTTAATTTGGAGTAGTTCTCAATGACCATGACCGCGACGAACGAACCTATTATCGGAAAAAATCTGGTGGTGGTAAAAGACCTGGTGAAATATTTCCCTGTCCGCTCAGGATTGTTACAGCGCGTAGTTGCCTGGGTGCAGGCAGTGGATGGATTAAGTTTCACTATTCGCGAGGGAGAAACCCTGGGATTAGTAGGCGAATCCGGCTGTGGTAAAACAACTGTTGGACGAGCCATGCTGCGCTTGATTGAACCGACTTCAGGTTCGGTTAATTTTGATGGGACGGATGTCCTTGGTTTGAAGGGGAAAGATTTGAAATCCATGCGCCGCAATATGCAAATAATCTTCCAGGACCCGTATGCCTCGCTGGATCCGCGCATGCCAATTGGCGAGTCGGTCATGGAAGGCCTGAATGTGCATGGCATTGGTACTCACCGCGAGCGGGTCGAAACCATGCTGGAAACACTGAAGAAAGTTGGTCTGGAAGATTATCACGCCCGCCGTTATCCACATGAGTTTTCTGGTGGACAGCGTCAGCGCATTGGGATTGCACGTGCCTTGGCCCTGCGCCCCAAGTTCATTATTTGCGACGAGCCGGTCTCAGCGCTGGATGTGTCTATCCAATCGCAGGTTTTGAATATCTTGAAAGACCTCCAGCGGGAATTTGGATTAACCTACCTGTTTATCGCCCACAACTTGAGCGTGGTGGAACATATCTCAGACCGGGTAGCGGTCATGTACTTGGGAAAAATGGTGGAATTGGCCGGCCGTGAAGAACTCTATCGCGAAGCCCTCCACCCGTATACCAAAGCGTTGTTTTCGGCCATCCCGGTCCCCGACCCTACCATCAAGCGGGACCGCATTATTCTGAAAGGCGACGTGCCCAGCCCGCTCAATCCACCCACGGGCTGTCGGTTTCATCCACGTTGTCCGGTGGCAATTGACAAGTGTTCGGTTGAGGAGCCGGTCTTCAAGGAATCAAAGCCGGATCATTGGGCAGCTTGCTGGTTGGTGGATTGATTCATTCGGGAAGCATATGTCCCCACATCGTATTTTGATTGTAGAAGATCAACGTGAGGTCAGCCGCCTGCTGCGCTCGGCGCTGGAAACCCTTGAGTATGAATTTGAGGTGGTTGAAATTCCGTCCGGCGAGGAAGCCATCCTCGATAGTTCTCGCAACAAAGTAGACCTGCTGGTTGCTGATTACCTACTCCCGGGAATGTCAGGCATCGAATTGATGCGCAAGGTGCAAAAAAACCACCCTCTAGCCAAGATCATTCTGGTGACCGGGCAGACCGATCCCAAGATCCGCAAGGAAGTCGCCGAGGCCGGGGCAGACGCCTTCTTCATCAAACCCATTCCAATGGCCGATTTCCTTGACGCGGTCGAGCGGCACCTGGATTTGGTCGAGACGATTCTGCCGCCTGAACCGATTGCAATTGATGATACAGAGATCCAGCGCGGCCTTCCAGACCAGTTGGCCGGCTTGCGCCAGGAACTGGCAGCTTCCGCTGTTCTTCTGCTGAATGATACCGGGCGCATCCTGGCGCGTGCCGGGGACCTGCCGGATCGAGATAACGAAGTTGCCCTAATATCTTCTTTGCAATCAATTAACAGTGCCGGACAGAAAGTATCAAGTCTCTTGGGCTTGAAAATTGCCTCGAACTGGTACATTTTTAACGGTGGCAAACATGACTTGGTTTTTGCGCCAGTTGGGTTGTCACTTGCCTTGTTGGTTATCGGCGAGGGGATTGCTGGCGAGGATCAAGTATCTAAAACCATTGTGGTTTTTTCGGCCGCGCGAAAGAATATTGAACAAGTAATCGGCCAGACTGCCCCGGGACTTTTAGCCACCCAGGAACCGCCTACAACTCCGTTGGAAGTGGTCGAGCAGAGTATTAAAGAAATGGAGCCCTTGTTCAAGGACGCGAAAAAGAGACTCAAACCTGCCGAAGTGAACGAGTTCTGGAATAAAGCCGCCGATAAGCACAAAGCCCCCTCCAAACCGGATATGCTCTCTTATGAGCAGGCCAAACGACTTGGTCTGGCCCCTGAGGATGAGTCCTAGCCATGCCGTCGGGGCTGTGATACAATTTGCGCCGCCTTGGGGCGTTGTGCAATGGCAGCACGTCAGCCTTTGGAGCTGATTATCTTGGTTCGAATCCAGGCGCCCCAGC